>VOFK01001594.1_pt1 | contig 68056 bp, 70 predicted proteins | sample 5384121 | NCBI WGS metagenome assembly VOFK01 (sample SAMN12384730, study PRJNA508395) | human gut metagenome | isolation source: healthy gut J | host: Homo sapiens | reverse complement strand
TCGGTAGCGCTTCGTTCAGTTGTGTGCTCAAGACGGAAAAGAAGGGAGGCCGCCCTTATCCCGCTGCTGCTCAAGACCGAGTATCACGGCTGCTTCCCGGAGACGAAAAGCGTCTTTACCATCCATAACATCGAGTATCAGGGCAAGTGCAACCTGCAGTTCAACTATGACGTGCTGGGCCTCGGCGCAGGCTGCGACGAGATCCTGCGGTTTGACGACTGCACGAACTTCATGAAATCCGCCATCGTCATGGCCGACCGCGTCACGACCGTCTCCGAGACCTATGCGCAGGAGCTGCGGTATCCGTATTACTCCCACGGGCTCGACGGCGTGCTGCAGAGCCGCGGCAGTGATTTTTCCGGCATCACCAACGGCATCGACATGCAGGTGATCGACCCGGAGCGCATGGAGCTGCTCGCCAAGAATTACACGGCAAAGACCCTGCGCGAGGGCAAGACCTCCAATAAGCTCGCCCTGCAGCAGCGCGTCGGTCTGCCGGAGGATAAGGACGTGGCAGTGCTCGCCATGGTGACGCGCCTGGTCGGCCACAAGGGCATCGACCTTCTGTGCTACATTGCCGAGCGGCTGCTGCAGCGGCGCGTGCAGCTCGTGATCATCGGCACGGGCGAGGAAAAATACGAGTGGTATCTGAATACCCTGCGTGACCGCTTCGGCGACAAGGTCTCCGTCAATCTGCTCTTTGACGGGGGACTGGCCAATCTGGTCTACGCGGCGTCGGATCTGTATCTCATGCCGTCGAAATCCGAGCCCTGCGGCCTGTCGCAGCTCATCGCGATGCGCATGGGCTCCGTCCCGGTCGTCAACGCAACGGGCGGACTCAAGGATACGGTCTGGCCGTATAACGAAGCGGATGAGACCGGGCGCGGCTTTACCTTCCAGAGCTACAACGCCGACGATTTCCTCGCCGCGATCGACCGCGCGCTCGCCCTTTACTACAACGAGCCTGAAAAATGGCTGCGGCTGGCGCAGAACGACATGGCCGTTGATTCGAGCTGGGACGTCCCGGCCCAGAAATACATGGCGCTGTTCCAGAACGTCTGCGGCCAGTAACAAAACGATATCTTAGACAGAAAAAGGATAACAAAGATCAATGACAAAAGAGAACCTTCTGCAGCACCTGCAGGAATGCTGCGACCGGATGTTTGGCTGCTCGCTCGAAATGGCGACGGAAAAGCAGGTCTACCGCGCTGTCTGCGTGGCAGTCCGGGAGCTTCTGGAGGATGAGCGCCGCGCGTTCGTCGAGCAGACCCGCGCGCAAGAAAACAAGCAGGTCTACTACATGTCGATGGAATTTCTGGTCGGCACGAGCCTGCGCAACAACCTGTACAACATGGGCCTGCTGGAACCGGCAGGGGAGATCCTGAATGAGCTCGGCTTCAGCCTCGAGCGTCTGTGTGCGCTCGAGCCGGATGCCGGCCTCGGCAACGGCGGTCTCGGGCGGCTCGCCTCGTGCTATATGGACGCGGCGACGGGCCTGGGCTATCCGGTCACAGGCTTTTCCATCCGCTATGAGTTCGGCATCTTCCGCCAGAAGATCGTCGACGGCTGGCAGATGGAGTTCCCGGATAACTGGCTCGAAATGGGCGATGTGTGGCTGCATACCCGCAAGGATGACGCTGTGGAGGTTCGCTTCGGCGGACAGGTGCACGAGTGGATGGACGGCGACAAGTTCAAGACCGCCCAGACAGGCTATCAGTCCGTCATTGCTGTCCCGCACGATTTGTACATTTCCGGCTATGGCTCCAAGGCCGTCAACAAGCTGACGCTCTGGAGCGCCAGTATGCCGCAGAGCTTTGACATGAACGCGTTCTCACGCGGCGATTATGTCCGCGCGCTCGAGCAGAATACCATGGCCGAGGCGATTTCGAAGGTTCTCTATCCGGCGGACAACCACATCAACGGCAAGCGCCTGCGCCTGCGCCAGCAGTATCTGCTGGTCTCAAGCTCGCTGCAGTCGATCCTGAACGAGCACCTGAAGAACTATCACACGCTCGACAACCTTGCTGACAAGGTCGCCGTCCACATCAACGATACCCATCCGGCCCTGTGCGTGCCGGAGCTGATGCGGCTGCTCGTCGACGAGCACGACTACGGCTGGGACCGCGCGTGGGAGATCACCTGCGCCACGCTCTCCTACACCAACCATACCGTCATGGCCGAAGCGCTCGAGCGCTGGCCGGTCAGCCTGTTCCAGGAGCAGCTGCCGCGGATCTACTCGATCTGCCAGGAGATCAACCGCCGTCTCATGGAAAAGCTGCAGCGCGTCTACCCGAACGACCCCGGCAAGTGGAACTATATGGCCGTCATCGCCAACGACGAGGTCCGCATGGCGAACCTCTGCCTGACCTGCTGCCATAAGATCAACGGCGTTTCGCAGCTGCATACGGACATTCTGGAAAAGACTATTTTCCGCGATTATTATAATCTCGACCACAGCCGCTTTCTCAACATCACCAACGGCATCGCCTACCGCCGCTGGCTGTGCCAGTCGAACCCGGCCCTCTCCGGCTATCTGCAGACGCTCATCGGCGACGGCTTCCTGAAAGACGCCAATGCGCTCGAGGCGCTCGAGCAGTACCGCGGCGATCTGGACGTGCTGGAAAATCTGCGGGCCATCAAGCGCAAGAACAAGGTCCGTCTGGCGGCCTACATCGCCGAGCACAACGGCGTCAACGTCGACCCCGACTCGATCTTCGATGTGCAGGTCAAGCGGCTGCATGAGTACAAGCGGCAGCTGCTGAACGTGCTCTACATCCTGACGCTCTACAACGAGATCAAAGATCATCCCGAAAAGCCGGTCTTCCCGCAGACGTTCATCTTTGCGGCCAAGGCCTCGGCGGGCTATTATCTGGCCAAGCAGATCATCTCGCTGATCGTGGCCGTCTCGAATCTGGTCAACTCCGACCCGCAGGTGCAGGGCAAGCTCAAGGTCGTCTTCATCGAAGACTACAAGGTCTCGCTCGCGGAGATCATCATCCCCGCCGCAGACCTTTCCGAGCAGATCTCCGTCGCGGGCAAGGAGGCCTCCGGCACGAGCAACATGAAGCTCATGATCAATGGCGCGGTCACCCTCGGCACGCTCGACGGCGCGAACGTCGAGATCCGCGATCGGGTCGGTGACGAGAACATGTTCCTCTTCGGCATGACCGCCGATGAGGTGCAGGCGCTGTGGCAGCGGGGCTATGACCCGCACCAGTTCCTGACGCCCGAGCTTGACCGGGTGCTGCAGATGCTTACCTCCGGCGCGCTTGGCCAGCGGTTTGACGATGTGGCGGCATCCCTGCTCACGCCGCGCTTCGGCGCTGCCGACAGCTATATGACGGTCGCTGACTTTGAAAGCTACAAGGCCGCAAAGAAGCGCGCAGTCGAGGTCTATCAGGACCGGACGCGCTTCGCGCAAATGTCCCTCACCAATATCGCCAGAGCCGGCATCTTCTCCTCGGACCGCTCGGTCGAGCAGTACGCGAAGGAGATCTGGGACCTCTGATTTCTTCATACACCCCAGACAAAGACCGGCGGCAGCGCCGGCCTTTGCTTTGACCGATCAAAACGGACGGAGACCCATATGAGAATTCTATTCGACAGCAAGCTTTCGCAGTTCAAAACGCCCTTCGGCACGCTGCAGGAGAACGAGACCTGCACGTTTCATATCCTGATCCCGTGCAGCTGCCGGACCACGGCGGCCGCGCTCGTCCTGCAGGCCGAAAATGGGCAGGAGCTGCGGCGTGTGCCGCTCACCAAGCAGTCGGACGACACGCTTTACGATACCTGGGGCGGGGAAATGGCCGTCTGCGAGGCCGGGCTCTACTTCTACTACTTCCATATCACCACGCAGGACGGCGCGTTCCGCCTCTTTAAGCAGGGACAGAGCGACACGAACATGGAGGCGGGCGGCCTCTGGCAGCTGAGCGTGCTGGCGGACAAATATCCCGTCCCGGCCGGCTGTGCGGGCGCCGTCATGTATCAGATCTTCCCGGACCGCTTCCGCCAGAGCGGCAGCTGCGATCTGACCGGGAAAATCACGCCCTACTGGGTGCACGAAAACAAGGACGACATACCGGTCTACCTGCCGGATGCCAACGGCGAGGTCCTGAACAACGATTTTTACGGCGGCAATCTGAACGGCATCCGGGAAAAGCTGCCGTACCTGCAGGAGCTTGGTGTGGAGATCCTGTACCTGAACCCGATCTTCTACGCCTGGTCGACGCACCGGTACGATACCTGCGACTATAAGCGGATCGACCCCATGCTCGGCACGGAGGAGGATTTCCGCGCGCTCTGCGCCGAGGCGCACGCGCATGGGATGAAGGTCATTCTGGACGGCGTGTTCAGCCACGTCGGCAGCCGCAGCGCATATTTCCAGCAGGCCATCCATGATCCGTCCTCGCCCTACCGCGGCTGGTTCCGGTTCCAGCACTATCCGGACGTCTACGACAGCTGGTGGGGCATCACGACGCTCCCGTGCGTCGACAAGATGAATCCGGATTTCATCCGCTACATGATCGACGACGAAGACAGCGTCGCAGTGCACTGGCTGAAGCTCGGCGCCGACGGCTGGCGGCTGGACGTGGTCGATGAGCTGCCGGACGCATTCCTTGCGCGCCTACGCGCGCGCGCATCCGCGCGTATAAGCCGGACGCGCTGCTGATCGGCGAGGTCTGGGAGGATGCGTCCAACAAGATCGCCTACGACCAGCGCCGCCGGTACTTTACCGACGGCAGCTCGATTCCGTCATGAACTACCCGTGGCAGAAAGCGATCCTGCGCTATGTCCGCAGCGAGGACGACGGCACGGTGCTCGGCGACGCCATCCGAACGCTTGCGGAGAATTACCCGCCGGACGTGCTGCAGACGGTCATGAACATCCTCTCCACGCACGACACGCCGCGCGCGATCAACGCCATTCTCGACCCGCGCGACGGCGATCGGGCGGACCTTGCTCAGCGGCATTTCACGCAGGAGCAGCTGCGCGAGGGCAGGCAGCGCCTCAAGCTGGCAGCCTTCCTGCAGTTCATGCTGCCGGGTATGCCCTGCATCTACTACGGCGACGAAGCCGGGATGACCGGCTACCGGGACCCATTCAACCGGAAATTCTATCCCTGGGGCAGGGAAGACGGAAATTTAGTCTCGTTCTATCGCTCGCTGGCCCGCGTGAAAAAAAGTGCGCCCGCGCTTCGCAGCGGGACTGTCCTCGTGCTGGAGGCCGGCGGCGGCCGGCTCCTGCTGCTGCGGCAGTCGGCGGAGGGCAGCGTCGCAGTCTGCTGCAACCAGTCGCCGGAACCCTGGACGCTGCCGCACAGCGGCACGATCCTGCTTGGCGGCGGGATCATGGAATACACCGGTGAGACCGTCACGCTCGGACAGGGCGGCTTCTGCGCGATGGAGCGCAAATAAAGACAGACGAGAAAAGGGACGTACCAACTGGTACGTCCCTTTTCTTATCGTACTTTTTGAGCGTCAGGCGGTAATCTTCGCCGTCTTCGACGGCTGTGACCTGATAGCCGCTGTGCGCGGCAAAGCGCTTGATGTTTTCCACGGCGGTCTCATTGTCGACCAGGACCTCGAGCGTATCGGGGTGCTCCGCTTCGAGCGCCTTCTGGACCATGACCACGGGCATGGGGCAGAGATATCCTCTTGCATCAACCATTCGTTTTCGCCTCCTGCTTCTTCATGCTGTTTACATAAGATACGACCAGCACGATCACGATGCCGAGAATGACCGCGACCTTTCCCTTCGTGGAGATGCCTCCGACGACATACTCGCCAGCCTCGCTGACGGAGTCGGCATTGCCGGCCAGACCGAAGTTATGCGCGAACGCAGCGCCGACGATCATGCCGAACACCGTAACAGCGGAATCCGCGTTGCCGCTGCCGGCCAGAATGAGCTGACGCAGCGGGCAGCCGCCGAGCAGCACGGAGCCCCAACCGGCGAGCAGCATGCCGAGGAAGTTCCAGACATGGCTGGAGTGCGCAACGGGCTGCGAGGTGAAGCCGAGCTTGAAGCTGCCGCCGATGAGGTTTCCAATCAGGACCGTGACGAAGATGGCGATGAAGCCCCACAGCAGGTGCATGTCCTTGAACATCATCGTGTCACGCAGACCGCCGACCATACACATGCGGGACTTCTGCGCCAGCGCGCCGACGACGAGGGCGATGACAAGCGCGATGAAAAACGGTGCATGCTTGGAGCCGGGGCCTTCTTCCGAGAGCTTGAAGAGGGTGGGGACAGCGATGAACAGGATCAGCAGGCCGGTCATCACAGCAGGGAGGACCGTGCCGTCGAGCGTCTTGGTGGTGTAGTTGCGCTGGAGCGTGAAGCCCTTGCGGATGAAGATCGTGCCAAGGAAGATACCGGCAGCAAAACCGGCAAGACCGACGACTGCGTTAAGATCGCCGCCGGCCAGACGCAGGACCATACGCAGCGGGCAGCCCAAAAAGGCCAGCGCGCCGATCATGACGAAAGCGCCGAGCACGAACCGCAGGGCAGGCGAGGAACCGGCCTTGGCTTTCCATTCCTTCGTGGCGATGGCCATCAGGAAGCTGCCGAGGACCAGACCGATGATCTCCGGACGGACATACTGCACCTTGGCTGCCGAATGCAGACCGACAGCGCCCGCGATATCACGCTCAAAGCAGGCGATGCAGAAGCCCATGTTGGCCGGGTTGCCGAGCGCCGTCAGCACAAGTGCCGCGATGCCGATGACAACGCCGGTCAGAATGACGAACAGATTCTCTTTTTTCATGTTCTCTTTCCTCCGATATTGTCGAATTGATTTCGATTGCTTTCGATATTCTGGAACGAGAATATCGAAAACGCAGCGAATACGGGCATTTCAGCCCGTATTCGTTATCTGTTATCAAGAATAACACGACTTTCCTCATCTGTCAATCCGTATTTCGTCCGATGATGTCGAAAAAATGAATATTCAAATGAGGGAATCGGGAAGGTCGGAGCCCTGTTCGAGATCGTCGGCCAGGAAGCGGCGGCGGATCTCGTTGATGACGTGCTTTTTATCGCCGCTCCAGCCGGGCGCGAGCAGGTCGCGTTTGGCCCCGTCGCCGGTCAGCCGGTGGATGACCATCTCCGCGGCAGCACGCGCAGACATGCCTCCAGCAGCGTGATATACGCGTCCAGCGACAGCGTCTCAAATTCGCCCGCCGCGTAGTCCGCGGCCAGATCCGTCCCGGTCAGAACGTGCAGCAGGTGCAGCTTGATGCCACCGGCGCCGCTGCGGCCGATATAGCGGGCCGTCTCCACCATCATCTCCGGCGTCTCGCCGGGCAGGCCCAGGATCTGATGCGTGATGACGCTGATGCCGCGCGCGTGCAGCGCCCACACCGCCTCGTCATAGACGGAAAGGGGATAGCCGCGGCGGATATAGGCGGCCGTCGATGCATGGATGGTTTGCAGCCCGAGCTCGACCCAGACGGGCTTTTCCGACCGGAGCTCAGCCAGCAGCGACAAGATCTCCGGCGGCAGACAGTCCGGCCGCGTGGCGATGGAGAGCGCGCAGACCTCCGGCTGTCGGATCGCGGCCGCAAACAGCGGCCGTAGGACCTCCGCCGGGGCATAGGTATTGGTAAAGTCCTGAAAATAGGCGATATAGCGTGCGTCCGGCCCGGCCTTGGCGGCGACCAGACGCTTGGCCTGCGCCAGCTGCTCCGGGATAGAGAGGGAAGCGGACGCGGCAAATTCTCCGCTGCCGCTGCAGAAGATGCATCCGCGCGTGCCAATCGTCCCGTCTCGGTTCGGACAGGTGCAGCCGGCGGAGAGCGCCAGCTTATAGACCTTGCATCCAAAGGTCTCACGCAGATAGGCGTTCAGACTGCGATAAAACATGATGCCTCCTGTCAGTTCCCATAATTTATGCGCACCACGATCCGCGGTGCGCATAAAACTCAGGCTTTGGGTTGGTCAAGCGTTTCGTCCTGCATCACAGCTTCAAACTGTGCGCGGCTCATGTTCTCGTTCTCCATCAGGAAGCCGGCGATCTTATCGAGCCGTTCGGCATGATCGCGCAGGATCTGCTCGCAGCGCTGATAAGCCTCGCGCATGATCTTCTGGACCTGCGCGTCGATCTGCCCGGCGGTCTGCTCGGAATAGGGTTTGGTCTTCTCATAGTCGCGCCCGATAAAGACCTCCTGCCCGCCCGCGTAGCTGACGGGGCCGATGCTGTCGGACATGCCGTATTTTGCGACCATATCGCGGGCAATGCCGGTGGCGCGCTGCAGATCGTTCGACGCGCCGGTGGAAATATCGCAGAGCTTCTGCGCCTCTGCCACGCGGCCGCCGAGGAAGGAGACAATGGTCTCAAACATCTCGTTGCGCGAGGAATAGGAGCGGTCGTCCTGCGGCAGGCTGATGGTCATGCCGCCGGCCTGGGCGCGGGGGATGATGGTGATGAGGTGGACAGGATCCTGCGAGTCGAGGCAGTACATGCAGATCGCGTGTCCGGCCTCGTGGACGGCGGTGAGCATCTTTTCCGCGTGGCTGACCACGCGGCTCTTCTTTTCGGGGCCTGCAATGACCTTGATCATCGATGTCTCCAGATCCTGCTGGCTGATCGCGGCCTTGCCTCGCCGCGCGGCGAGGAGCGCGCCCTCGTTCAGAAGGTTGGCTAGATCCGCGCCGGTGAAACCGGCGGTCGCCTTGGCGACGGCTGGGAGATCGACATTGTCCGCCAGCGGCTTTTTCCGTGCATGGACCTGCAGGATCGCAAGCCGTCCGCGCCAGTCGGGCGCACCGACGTAGATCTGCCGGTCGAAGCGGCCTGGGCGGAGCAGGGCGGGATCGAGAATGTCCTTGCGGTTGGTCGCGGCGATGACGATGACGCCCTCGTTGGCCGAGAAACCGTCCATCTCGACGAGCAGCTGGTTGAGCGTCTGTTCGCGCTCGTCGTGGCCGCCGCCGAGGCCAGCGCCGCGCTGACGGCCGACCGCATCGATCTCATCGATGAAGACGATGGCCGGGGCCACCCGCTTGGCCTGCTCAAAGAGGTCGCGGACACGGCTCGCGCCGACACCGACATAGAGTTCGACGAAGTCAGAGCCGGAAATGGATAAGAATGCGACATTCGCCTCTCCGGCGACTGCGCGGGCCAGCAGCGTCTTGCCGGTGCCCGGCGGGCCGACGAGCAGTACACCCTTCGGGATCTTCGCGCCGAGCTGCTTGAAGCGGTCCGGGTCGCGGAGAAACTCCACGATCTCCGAGAGCTCTTCCTTTTCCTCGTCCGCACCGGCGACGTCCTGAAAGGTCACGGACTCGCCGGACGGGACGCCGAAGCGCGCGTTGGCGCGCGTGAACTGCGCCATTGCGTTCGGGCCGCTGCCGGAGCGGTTCATCAGGATGAACCACACGAACAGAAGCGCGATGCCGACGAGCAGATACGGCAGCACCGTCTTCCAGATGGAATTGGCGGCGGGCAGATAGTTGTAGGACTTGAGAACACCTGCGGCGCTCTGCGCAGCAATGGTCTCGTCCAGGTCCTTGTGGAAGGTCTCGATGTCGCCGATCTTCGCCGTTGCGGTGCCGGCCTGCTCTGCGTCGCTTCCGTAGAGCGTCAGCGTCAGCGTATCGCCCTGCAGAACGAACGACTCGACCCGTTCGTTTTCAAACAGGTCGAGCACGTCAGAATATGCAAGCCTGCTGCCGTTTTGCGTAAGCAGGGACGAAGAGAGCACCACAAGCACCAGCGCCAGGACCGCAACGAGCAGAATGGTCTGCAGGGTTTTGGGCTGTTGGTTCACGGAGGTTCTCCTTTATGTGGAATAGACCGTCTTCAGCGGTCCTGATAGACAGAGGGCTTCAGCACGCCGACGAACGGCAGGTTGCGGTAGTAATCCTCATAGTCCAGACCGAAGCCGACGACGAACGCGGGCGGGACGGTGAAGCAGGTGTAGTCCGGCTTCAGCTCGACCTTGCGGCCGGTTGGCTTGTCGAGCAGCGTGCAGATCTTGATGGACGCGGGCTTGCGCTCATGGAACATCTCGCAGATCATCTTGAGCGTGCTGCCGGAATCGATGATATCCTCCAGAATGAGCACATGGCGGCCCTCGATATCATGGTCGATATCCTTGCGGAACGTCAGCTTGCCGGTGGATTCCGTGCCGCCCTCAAAGGATGTGATGCACATGAAATCCTCCTGCACGGGAATGCTGATGGCATTCGCCATTTCCGCGAAAAACGGAACGACGCCCTTGAGAACGCCGACCAGGATCGGGCACTTGCCGCGATAGTCGTCTGCGATCTGTGCGCCGACTTCCTTGATCCGCGCGTGGATCTCTTCTTCGGAGACCAGTACGCGCTCAATGTCCTGCAGCATGTCAGACTTGTTAATCATACATCTTATCCTCTTTCTCTGTTTCTTCGATCGTGATGATGACCGCGCGATCGCCCGGAGCCGCGGCGCGGCCCAGATCGACGCCGATCCCATAAACGCCCAGAACACCGGATGCGTCAGCGGCTACCGGCACGAGCGCACGTCGTGCTGCGGGGACCTTGAGGTCGATCAGCAGCTTTTTGAGCGTTTTCGTGCCGCCTGCCGTGCGCATGACGTCATGCGCCTGACGTGGACGGATCGTGATCCGGGGAGTTTGCTCTATGGTATCATATTTGACTGCAAAAGTGGAGAGGGTTTTTGCTTTTTCCTGAAAATTTTCTTCGATCCGGCATTCGACGCGCAGCCCGAGCGCCGGGATCAGCACTGTCTCGCCCGGCGAAAGTGTCACGGGTGAAAAGGAAGCGGCAGGGGAGCGGTCCGTCAGGTACAGCCGGTCGTATTCCAGCCGCGCGGCAAAGCCGCCCGGCAGCGAGACGGAAGCGGAGGGGCACGAAGCGAACAGCAGCCGGTCGACCGCGTCGATATGCCGCTGCGTCAGCTTGGGCGCATGGATCGATCCGAGCAGCAGCCGGACTGCGCGGGTGCGCACAACCTCCGGCCAAGCGGAAAGCGCGCTGCGGCTGACGCCGTCCGGCAATTGAGCAGCCTGCAGCGCCTCGCGCGCCCGCGCATCAAGAAACGCGTTGTCCGCGCGGAGCAGCGCGCAGGTCCGGAAGACGGTCTGTGCGACGGCGGGGTTTTCCTCCCGCAGAAGCGGGATCACGCGCTGGCGCAGCCGGTTGCGCCGGGCGTCCGGCAGGAGATTGGTGCTGTCAGTCACATAAGAAAAAAAGCCGTGCTCAGCAAGATACGCCTCGATCTGCGCCCGCGTGCAGACCAGCATCGGCCGGATGAGCCGTCCGCGCTTCGGCGGAATGCCGGTCAGCCCGGCAAGGCCGGTCCCGCGCGTGAGGTTCAGGAGCACGGTCTCGAGATTGTCGTCCTGCGTGTGTGCCGTGGCGACAAGGCCGGGGAGTGTGTCAAAGAACGCGTAGCGGAGCTTGCGCGCAGCCTCTTCCAGAGATTCATGCGTCTGCGCCGCCCGCGCCTGCACGTCGCCGCCGCCCGTGTGCAGCGGCACGCCGAGCGAGGCGCACAGCTGCCGGACAAAGGCCTCGTCGCGGTCGGATTCCGCGCCGCGCAGGTGATGGTTGAAGTGCGCGGCCTCTACCCGGATGCCGAGCGTGTCCTGCAGTGACAGCAGCACGTGCAGCATGCACATAGAATCCGCGCCGCCCGACACTGCGCATACGACCGTATCGCCGGGCTCCGTCATCCGCTGCGCCTGCATCCAGGCGAGGACCTCAGCCCTCATGCTTCCACTCCAGATCGGAGAAGGTGAAGAACTGCGGCCGCCACTGCAGCTTGACCGTGCCGGTCTCGCCGTGGCGGTTTTTGGCGATGATGCACTCGGCGATATTCTTGTCCTGCGTGTTGGGGTTATAATATTCGTCACGGTAGAGGAACAGGACGGAGTCGGCGTCCTGCTCGATGGCGCCGGATTCACGAAGGTCCGAGAGCATCGGGCGCTTGTCAGTTCTCGATTCGTTGGCACGCGAGAGCTGGCTCAGGCAGATGACCGGCACGTTCAGCTCCTTGGCCATGATCTTGAGCGCGCGAGAGATATCGCTGACGATCGTCACGCGGTTATCGCCGGATTTGCCGGGAGCCGCGGCGGTCATGAGCTGCAGATAGTCGATCAGGACCAGCCCGAGGTTATCGAGCCGGCGGCACTTGGCATTGATCTCCGCGACGGTGATGGCGGGGTTGTCGTCTACGCGGATGTCCGTCTGGCTGAGCGCAGAGGAGGCGATGGAGAGCTTGCTCCAGTCGTCGTCTTCCAGATGGCCGGTGGTGAGCTTCTGGTTTTCCACGAAGCTTTCCGTAGACAAAAGACGCATGACCAGCTGCTCGCGCGACATTTCGAGCGAGAAGAAGGCAACGGTCTTCTCATACGTCTTCGCGACGTTCAGGCAGATGTTGAGCGCGATCGCCGTTTTGCCCATGCCGGGGCGGGCCGCGATCAGGATCAGGTCGGTCTTGTTGAGGCCGTTGATCTTGCGGTCAAGGTCGTGCAGGCCCGTAGACAGGCCCGGGATCTCGCTGCCGGAGGCAGCCAGCTCTTCCAGCCGGTCATAGACGTTGATCATGACCTTGCCGATGTGCTGCAGACTGTCGCCGGTGTTGCCGCGGCGCAGGGAATAGATCTTCTTTTCCGAGACCTCCAGCATCTCCTGCGCCGTGCCGACGCCCTCGTAGACCATATCCGTGATCTCCGACGAAGCGGCGGCCAGCGCGCGCAGCAGCGACTTGTCATGCACGATCGTGCAGTATTGCTTGACGTTGGCGGCGGTCGGCGTGATCTTCAGCAGCTGGGCGAGATAGTCGTAGCTGCGTTCCTCGTCGTACACGCCGCGCTCTTTCATTTTATTGAGGACGGTAACGGGGTCGATCTTCTCCGAGAAGTTGAACATCGTATAGATGGTCTCGTAGATCTCGCGGTTCTGCCGCAGGTAAAAATCCTCCGGCTGCAGCATACCGACGACGTCCGGTACGCAGCGCTCGTCGATGAGCATGGAGCCGAGCACAGACTGCTCCGCTTCCAGCGCCTGTGGCGTCTGCCGGGCAAGCAATTCCTCATCCATACGGTTCACATCCTTCCAGGAGCTTCAGAATATCAGGGCCTGCTTAGCCCTCCTTGACCTCGACCTTGAGGTCGGCGTTGATCTCATAGCCGAGCTTGCACTTGACCGTGTACACGCCGACAGCCTTGATCGGCTCGTCGAGCACGATCTTGCGCTTGTCAAGCTTGATATCGGCCTGCTTTGCCAGCGCATCGGCAACTTCGGTGTTCGTGACAGAGCCGAACAGACGGCCCGCGCCGCCGCCCTTGGCGGTGACGACGACAGTCATGTCCTTCATTCGGTTGCGGATCTCGAGCGCTTCGGCGCGCTCCTTGGCCTGACGCTCCTGCGCGGCCTTGTCGTTCATTTTCATGGTGTTCACGTTATCGGCGGTCGCTTCCTGCGCGAGCTTGCGCGGCAGCAGGAAATTGCGGGCGTAGCCGTCGGAGACCTCGATCATCTGGCCGCGTTTGCCCTGGCCTCTTACATCCTGTGTCAAAATAACCTTCATGGTGGTGACTCCTTTCAGAGAGATATTTTTGAAAATCGTGTTTTATGCGTAAAAAGCGTCGATCGCGCCGACAAGGTCCTGCAGGACCTGCCGCAGCGGTTTGCCCTTGATCTGCGCGCCGGCGGTCGCGCCGTTGCCGCCGCCGCCGAGCTTTTCGAGCACCACCTGCACATTGCACGAGCCGATGGAGCGCGCGCTGATGATGACCTGTTCGCCGTCGGGGAAGAGGACGAACGAGGCGGTGATGCCGGAGATGTTGATGAGCTCATCGGCCGCCTGCGCGGCGATGGTGCGGGTGATAGTCTCGTCCAGACAGGCGATGGCGAGCTCGCCGCGGTAGAGCCGGGCGGCCTGCACGACGCGGTAGCGGGTGAGCGTATCGTCCAGATCCGTCTGGAACAGCTTCTTGACCTCGACCGGGTCGGCACCCGCCTTGCGCAGATAGGCCGCGGACTCAAACGTGCGCGAGCCGGTGCGGACGGAGAAATTCTTCGTATCCAGCACGATACCGGCCAGCAGCGCCTGCGCCTCGAGCGGCCGGACGTCGCGCTGGCTGACGGCGTACTGCAGAAGCTCCGTTACAAGCTCCGACGCGGAGGATGCATACGGCTCGTGCAGATTGAGGACCGGCTGCTCGATATAATCCGCCGCCCGGCGGTGGTGGTCGATGACCGCGACGCGGGAAATGGACTCGAGCAGCGGGCGGCACTCGACCTGCTCCGGCCGGTTGGTGTCGACGACGATGAGCAGGCTCCGGTTGTCCGCCTCGACCAGGGCATCCTGTCCGGAGATGAACAGATCCTCGCAGCCGGGCGCAGCCTTGAGCTCGGCGATCAGGCTCTGGCAGGCGTTTTTCTGCAGGTCGATCACGATCCGGGCCGGGCGCTCCTTTACCCGGCACAGGCACAGAAGACCCACGGCCGAGCCGAGTGCGTCCAGATCCGCCATCCGGTGTCCCATGATATAGACCGTGCTCGACTGCCCGATGAGCTCAGACAGCGAACCCGCCATCACGCGGGATTTGACGCGCGTATGCCGCTCCGCTTCTTTGGTGCGGCCGCCGTAGAAGGTGAAGTTGAACCGGTCCTTGATGACGGCCTGGTCGCCGCCGCGGGAAAGGGACATCTCGATGGCGAGGGACGCGAAGCGGTAATTCTCCGCGAAGCTCCCGCCGTCCTTGCCGATGCCGAGCGAGATCGTCGCGGACATGCCGCTGGAGGTCGTGACGTGGCGCACGTCCTCCAGGATGCTGAACCGGCCGTCCTGCAGGCGGGCAAGATCCTTGCTCTCGAAGATCAGCAGATACCGGTTGCGTTCGATCTTGCGGCACAGCGCCTCCAGTCCCGCCGTCCAGTTGGCCACGACGTCGTTGAGCTGCGCGTCGAGCGTGGAGATGGCAGAGTCGGAGAGGTTGGCAGTCAGCTCGTCGTAGTTATCGATCAGGATGATTGAGACGATCGGCCGCGTGCGGAGGAATTCGTCGCGGACGTTGAACATCTCGGTCATGTCGGCAAAATAGATGGTCGCCAGCTGCACAGTCGTCGCGTCGTCTTCGGATTTGACGTAGTTGCCGTAGATGCGGTAGCGGCGGCCGCCAATGATCTGGTCGCCCGGCAGCTCGGAGCGGCCCTCGCGCAGCCAGCTGGTGGAGAAGCCGGGCACGACCGCGTCGAGCGTCTGATAGCACGCAGTATCGGAAAGGCCGGTGATGGTAAAGAAGCTGGGGTTGCCCCAGATGATCTCATTTTCCGGCAGCCGGATGACCGCCATCGGGAACGCGGAGCCCGCGTGGACGGAAATGCCGACGGAATCCGTCGCCGTCTGCACGTAGCTCATCAGCTGCCGCTTGCGCCGGGAAAGCCGGGCACGGCTGATGATGAACATGATGAGCGTAACGAACAGCGCGCCGCCCGCAAGGATATACTGCCCGACCGCGGCGGCCGCGGCGGTAAACAGCAGCATGGCCGCAAAGTACCAGCCCGTATTCGGATAAAGCAGACGTCCGACCGGCTTTTTCATAGACCGCCGCCTCCTGTCTTTGTATAATCAAGTTTACTATATCAAATTTTGCCGAAGGAATCAATTATAATCTATCATTCATTTGCTTAATTCATTTATGATATGGATAAAAGAACAAAAAAAGGTGTACTTTCCACGGAAAGTGTGTTATACTATATATCAGCTATGACCTTCCATGGCTTTTTGATTGGGATCGTGCGCCGCGCAGGCGCATCAAATAGATCAACTGCATATGGTATGGAGCGCAGGCGGCATTGGCGATGGGCAGAGCGAGACGGGGCACTGTCCGGCCAGCTGCATGGGCATGCGTTCCTGCGTCCTTTTTGCATTTGTTCCGCGCGGAGGATCCTCCGCGCAGCCGCATCCATACTTATATTATTTTAGGAAAGAGTGAAATCATTTGGCAGAAAAATTAAAGATCATTCCCCTTGGCGGTCTCAACGAGATCGGCAAGAATATGACCGTACTCGAATACGGCAAGGATATCATCATCGTCGACTGCGGCCTTGGCTTCCCGGATGAGGAAATGTACGGCGTCGACCTGGTCATTGCCGACATGACGTACCTGGTCAAAAACAAAGACAAGATCCGCGGCATGTTCCTGACCCACGGGCATGAGGACCATATCGGCGGCATCCCGTACGCCATGGAGCAGTTCAACTGCCCCATCCACGCCACGCGCCTGACCGCCGGCATCGTCCAGCTGAAGCTCGAGGAGCATCAGCTGCAGAATACCGTCCACCTGTTTACCCATGAAGCAGGGGAGAAGGTCAAGGCCGGCTGCTTCACCGTGGAGTTCATCCACGTGAACCATTCCATCGCCGACGCCGTTGCGTTCGCCATCAAAACGCCGGTCGGCACCATCGTCATGACGGGCGACTTCAAGATCGACGCCACCGCGGAAGACGGCATGATCGACCTGGCCCGCTTCGGCGCGCTCGGCAAAGAAGGTGTGCTGGCGCTGCTGTGCGACTCGACGAACGTCGAGCGGCAGGGCTATACACCGTCGGAAAAGACCGTCGCGGCGAATTTTGAGCGCCAGTTCTCCGGCTGCAACAAGCGCATCATCGTCACGACCTTCGCCTCGAACGCTTTCCGGCTGCAGAGCCTGATCGCCACGGCGAAGAAATTCGGCCGCAAGGTCGCCGTGACCGGCCGCAGCATGGAAAACATCCTGAAGGTCTCCACGGAGCTCGGCTATCTGAAGATCCCGGCAGGCACGCTCGTCGACATCACGCAGATCAAGCAGATCCCCAACAACAAGCTCGTCATCGTCTCGACCGGCTCGCAGGGCGAAAATATGTCCGCGCTCTACCGCATGGCGTTCTCCGGCCACCGGCAGGTGGAGATCACGGCCTCTGACCGCGTCATCATCTCCGCCTCCGCGATCCCCGGCAACGAAAAATCCATCGGCAAGATCATCAACGAGCTCTACCGCAAGGGCGCAGAGGTCATCTATGACAAGCTCGAGGGCCTGCACGTCTCCGGCCACGCCTGCCAGGAGGAGCTGAAGATCATCCACGGGCTTCTGAAGCCCCGCTTCTTCATCCCCGTCCACGGCGAGCAGCGCCATCTGCAGGCGCATTCCCGTCTGGCCCAGTCGATGGGCATGGATCCCAAGAACATCTTCATTTCCGACATCGGCAAGGTGCTCGAGCTCACCAAGACCACCTGCAAGTGGGGCGGCACCGTCCCGTCCGGCAAGATCCTGGTCGACGGCACCGGCGTCGGCGACGTCGGCAGCGTCGTGCTGCGTGACCGCAAGCATCTGGCGCAGGACGGCATGCTGGTCGTGGTCGTCAACATCTCGAGCGAGGACGGCAGCGTCATCAGCGGGCCGGATATCATCACGCGCGGCTTCGTCTATGTCAAGGAATCGGAAAATCTGATGGAAGAGCTGCGCGTCATCGCCGCGCACGCCATTGACCGCTGCAGCCAGAACGGCCGCAGCGACTGGAGCGTGCTGAAGGCCAACATCAAGAACGATCTGTCCGGCTACCTGTTCAAAACGACCAAGCGCAACCCGATGATCCTGCCTGTCATCATGGAGATCTGAGCCGAACGGCAGAAAGATACGGGCAAGTGTCAAGAAAAAACAGAAAAAATGTCAAATTGGCCTTGTCAAAACAGGCAGGATGGGGTTATAATAACACAGTTGCGCCGATGCGCAGCAATGTTACCAGATAAATGAGGATGAGCGATAGAATGGCTAATACGAAGAATCCGAAGCCCTCGACCGAGGATGCAATGGCTGCGGTATCCGCATTGATCGCAAGAGCAAAGCGGGACGGGAGCATTCAGGCGACGGAACTGACCACAGAGCTGGAAAAGCTGGATCTGCCGGTCGAGAAAATCGAGCATATTTACGATACCTTTGACGCCATGGGCATCCAGATCGTGAGCCCGGAGCTGGAGCTGGACGTGTCCGACGATCTCGGCATGGACATGGACGAGGTCCCCGACGGCGACGACGAGGAGCTCGTCGACCCGCTGGAGCTTGCCGCGGAATACAATCTGGATGATCCGGTGCGCATGTATCTCAAGGAGATCGGCCAGGTCAAGCTGCTGACTGCCGACGAGGAGATCGAGCTGGCCAAGCGCGTCTCCGAGGGCGACAAGGCCGCCAAGGACCGTCTGACGGAGGCTAACCTGCGTCTGGTCGTATCCATCGCCAAGAAATATTCCGGCCGCGGCCTGCACATTCTGGATCTTATTCAGGAGGGCAATACCGGTCTCATCCGCGCCGTCGACAAGTTCGACTATACAAAGGGAAACAAATTCTCTACATATGCAACCTGGTGGATCCGGCAGGCCATTACCCGCGCGATCGCCGATCAGGCGCGTACCATCCGCGTCCCGGTGCATATGGTCGAGGTCATCAACAAGGCGACCCGCTGCAACCGCAAGCTCGTGCAGGAGCTGGGCCGCGAGCCGACGCTCGAGGAGATCGCCGCTGAGCTGAATCTGCCCATCGAGAAGATCATCGAGGCCAATCGCACCGCCGCCGACACCCTGTCTCTGGACATGCCGGTCGGCGACGAGGAGGATACGACCATCGGCTCCTTCGTCGAGGACGACAATACCCCCGGCCCCGTCGACGCCACGTCCAACGCGATGCTCTCCGAAGCGCTGACCGAGATCCTCGGCACGCTGACCGAGCGTGAGGCAGACGTGCTGCGCATGCGCTTCGGCATGTATGACGGCCGGACGCATACGCTCGAGGAGGTCGGCCAGATCTTCGGCGTTACCCGTGAACGCATCCGCCAGATCGAAAACAAAGCCATCCGCAAGCTCCGTCACCCCGTCCCGGGCGAAGAAGATCAAGGATTTCTATTGCTGATACCAGAACGCCCTTGCAGAGTCCCTGCATGGGCGTTTTTTTGATCTGAATCTTCCAATTCATGCAACCAATGTTCCCGTAATCCGTCTTTTATCATATCAGAGAAAAACAGGAGGGAAAACGATGCGAAATATCCGAAAGATCCTGGCGCTGCTCCTTGCGCTCTTTGACTGCCGCGCTCTGCGGCTGCGCAGCTTCCAGGATGGACGACGGGCTTGCCGGTACGTCCGGCAGCGACGCTGTCAAACCGGCGGACGCGACAGATTTTATGTCCTACGCGGGCCCGATCTTCCCGCTGACGCTGGCGCAGGCTGCCCCGGCGCTTTCCGCTGACCGGGAGATCCTGCTGGACTGTGCGCCTTATGCAGAGGAGTACGGGGCCGCCGTTACCGTGACAGACCGTTATACGATCCAAAACAGCTCCGGGGAAGCCTGTACGGCGACGGTGCTCTATCCCTTCGTCTCCAGCCTCAGCGATCTGGAGGCACTTCGGCCGCAGCTGAGTGTGGATGGGGCTGGCACCGAAACTGCCATCTATCCCGGCGCGTTCCCCGGCTGGTTCGGCCCGGCCAGCCCGGAGCCGGAACAGGCGGAGCAGCGCTGGAACCTCCGCCACGCGGAAAGCTGGACCGAATATCAGACGCTGCTGTCCGGCAGCTATCAGTCCGACGCGCTCGCGCCGAAATCGCTGCCCGGCCAGACCGCCTATGTCTATTCCTTTACCGCATCCGGCAATACAACGGCAAGCGCGGCGACGCTTGCGATCACAGTCGACGCAGACCCGGAACAGACGACAATCCTGACCTACGGGATCAACGGTTATGGCTTGGACGATGCGACCGGGCAGCCGCAGTACAGCTATTTTACAAACGAACACGGTCAGTCCCTGCATCTGCTTGCCGTGCTCGGGCAGGATCTGTCCGGCTATGCCATGCAGGGCTATTCCGACGGAAGCTGCGAGCAGGGGAAGGAGCTGGATGCACTCGAAGGAACCGCAGCGCACACGGAAATGACTCTTGCAGATTTTCTGTGGCAGACTGCCGCCGCCCAGCTCGGCACAGACGCCTCCAGCGCTGCTGTAGACCGGCTTGCGGCTGCTGCCGCGGAGCTTTTGACCGGATATGGCGTCTGCTCCGCCGCGCCCGCCGAGCGCTACAGCGTGGGAATGCTGGATTCTCTGCTTCAGGACGCGTACGTCATGCAGCGCATTTGCTATGCCGCGGCGGATGTGACCATTCCGACCGGCGGTACGGTCTGCATCGAAGTCATTTCCCAGAAACCGCACAGCTTTGATTTCTTTGGCTTCTATGACAATGCAGTTGACGGTTATGGAATTATGACAACTGAAAGCATACTGACACTGAAAAACCAGACCGCGCGTCTGGATACGCACGGTCTGGTCACGATCTACGGGCAGAATTTCGGGTTTGCGGAGCAGGGAAGCGCTGTCCCGCTGTCCGCAGAGACCGAATATTACTATCTCAATCTGACCGCTGCGGCAGAGGAGTCATAACCGCACGACGGGCTTGATGAGGTCCTGCGGCTTGTCCTTCATGAGCTGCAGCGCCTGCGGCAGCTTGTCCCAGCCGTCAAATACGTGGGTGATGAGTGGCTTCACGTCCAGCCGCCCGCTCGTCATGAGCGCGGCGAGCTTCTCCATCCGCAGCCGCCCGCCGGGCATGAGCCCGCCGTTGATCAGCTTGTGGCCCATGCCGACGCCCCAGTCCGCGCGCGGGATCTTCACATAGTCCCCGCTGCCGAGATAGTTGACGTTGCCGATCCGCCCGCCGGGCTTCAGGACCCTTACGACGGGGATGAACGTATCCACATCGCCGCCCGCGATGATCGCGCAGTCGACGCCCTTTCCACCGGTCAGCGCCAGCACCTGCTCGTCGATCGGGCCGTTTTTGTAGCTGATGAAGTCGGTCGCGCCGTATTTCCGCGCCGCCTCCACGCAGACCGGCCGCGTGCCGACCGCGAGGATCCGCGCTGCGCCCCGCAGCGCCGCACCGGCCACCGCCATGAGCCCGACCGGTCCGATACCGACGACGAGCACCGTATCGCCGAACTGCACATCCGCCAGCTCCGCGCCATGAAAGCCGGTCGGCACCATGTCAGAGAGCATGCACGCCTCCGTGATGTCCATCCCCTCCGGCAGATGCGCGAGATTCCCATCCGCATCGTTGACGTGGAAAAACTCAGAAAACACACCGTTTTTGATGTTGGAGAACTTCCAGCCCGCCAGCATCCCGCCGGAGTGCATGGCAAACCCGGCCTGCGCCTCCAGTGAGCTCCAGTCCGGCGTGATGGCGGGCACCAGTACCCGGTCGCCGGGTTGGAAATCCCGCACGAGCTCGCCCACGGAAACGACCTCCGCGCAGCACTCGTGTCCCAGGATCATATCGTGCCGCTCGCCGACGGCGCCCTCCCAGACCGTGTGTACGTCCGAGGTGCAGACCGCCGCAGCCAGCGGCCGGCAGACCGCGTCCATCGGCCCGCAGACCGGCTTCGGCTTCTCCACCCATCCGACCTTCCCGATCTCCAGCATCGCAAAGCCCTTCATTTACAGATCCCTGCCTTCCATTCAAGTCAGGATAGCTTTTGCCGAAAAACCGATATTATGTAAAACAGCCGGACCATATCCGGCTGTTTTTTTCATCAAAAACAACATCGCAGCCCAGCAAAGCGGTTGTGATGTTGAACGAAGAAAGAACTTTGCTCGCCAAGCGCTGGCCGGAGATGGCGGCGAAGATCCAGAAGCTGCTGCTGTCTGAGGGCAAGATCACAAAGGAGATGATCGAGAGCTATGTGGACGCATACGCCGGGATCTACGGCGACGACACGGACGCCTACGTCGAGGAGATCGTCGCGGATACCTACGCCGGCATGAACCGAACGGACTACGGCACGAACCAGCTGCGCGCGGACGTGAAGATGGAGGTCGGCCAGTGGCAGAAAAAATCCGGCAGCGCGAGAGCGCCGCCGGCGAAGTACAGTATGGTCGGGCGTGGAGAAAACGGACTGAAAACGTATAAGAGCGATTTCGGCAGCGATATGACGGTGGAAGAAAAGAAGACCTATATGTATCGCCTGATTACGGATGTATGGGCAAAGAAGCCGCTACAGCTGACCATTTTGCAGGATGGCAAGGAGCAGCAGGTCACGGCCAGATTCGACGGGGAAGCGAACGGGGAGAGGTTTGCCGGGAAAATGGCATATGGAAACCGGCGCGGGAACAGAACGGAGCGCCTGATTACGCTGAACCTTGCAAATGATATCTGGGAAATTGCGAATGAATCCAGATATGAAAACAGCAAAGGCGAGTTCAGACAGACACGGATGCACGAGAGTTCGGAGCGCTGGCATTACTTCGTAAATGCAATCAACTATGTCGATGATGCACAGCCGGTTCGGAACGGCGTTTACGACTTCAACCTGGACGTCATGGAACGGGATGATGGTGATTTCGTCTATACCTTCTCACTAAAAAAAAGAAGAACCGACGCCCCCCGGACTTTCACTGCCGGGGTTGACGGCAAAAACGCCGCCGACGCAGGTTCTTCTAAAAACAGTATATCCAAAACGGGAGAAACTGTCAAGGAGAAAATGTCCGCGCAGGACGGGCGGTATCGGGATCTGATGGGGGAGAAGGCGGCGAAGTACACCAAAGGAATACTATGCGCATATCGCAAAATAAAGAAATCCCTTTCCAAAACTGGAGAGGGATTTCTTTATCGATGCACGATCATCCCAATTACGCCGTTCACAAAAACAATGCGTTCAGATAAGGATACATCTGGCACCCCAGAGACGATTCGAACGTCCGACCCTTCGCTTAGGGAGGCGAATGCTCTATCCCCTGAGCTACTGGGGCTTATGAAGAACAAACTAATTTTACAATGGGAGCGCGGCTTTGTCAAGGCGGAGGAATATCGCGGCGTGGATGGCAATAGACTTGGACTGGAAGGGGGCGGACAGGTTGCTGAAGCAGGTGCTGCAGATCCTGCCGCGGGAGGCGGCGCAGGCGCTGGACGGGCTGAACGCGGCACAGGTCGAGGAGATCCGGCTGCGGTGTGGGCAGGTGCCCTCCATCCTGCGGCGAGGTGTGGAGCAGCCGCTTCCGCACTGCGAACGGACGCCGCAGCAGGAGCTGCAGCGCACGCTGCTTGCTGCCTCGGCCCAGTCGCAGTACGCCGTGCAGGAGCAGCTGCGGGAGGGATTTCTGAGCGTGCCGGGCGGCGTGCGGATCGGCGTATGCGGCAGCGCGGTCGTGCAGGACGGGCGCGTGACCGGGATCCGGGAGATCTCGTCGCTCTGCATCCGCATCCCGCACGAGATCCGGCATCCGCCGGAGCAGCTTCTGCCGCTTTTATCGGCCTCCTGTCTGCTGGCCGGCCGTCCCGGCAGCGGCAAGACGACGCTGCTGCGCAGCTGCATCCGCGCGCTTTCGGCGGCGGGCAGCCGCGTCGGCGTTGTGGACGAGCGGCTGGAGCTGGCGGGCGCGGTGCATGGCGTGCCGCAGTTCGACCTCGGCCCGCACACGGACGTGCTCTCCGGCTGCCCGAAGGCCGCAGGCATGCAGATGCTGCTGCGCGGGATGAACCCGGAGTGGCTGGCCGTGGACGAGATCACAAGCCCCGCCGACCTCGCCGGGATCCGGCAGGCCTTCGGCTGCGGCGTGCGCATCCTTGCGACGATCCACGCTGGCTCCGCCGCGGAGCTGCGGGAAAAGCCCCTGTGCCGGGCCGTCCTCGGGGCCGGGATGTTTGAACAGGTATTGTTTCTGGATAACAACAGAGCGTTTCACGCGGAAAGGATCCGGTATGCTGAAACTGATCGGACTGAGTTTGATCCTCACAGCCTCGAGCGCGATGGGCCTTGGCCTGGCCAGGACCGTCCGGCGGCAGCAGGCGCAGACGCTGGCGTTCATTGACGCGGTGCTGCGTATCCGGCATGAGCTGCAGTACCGGCTCACGCCGCTGCCGGACGTGTTCCTGGCTCTGCAGGAGAGCCGGGAAGCGGCAGTCGCGGCCTTTTTCTCCGGGCTGGCCGGGAGCCTTTCGGCCGCGGATACCTGCACGGTCGGCTATGCCTGCCGGCAGGCGCTGCGGCGGACGGAGGGACTCTGCATCCCGGCAGGGGTGCGTACGGCGCTGATGAGTTTATTCGACACGCTGGGCAAATACGACCTGGACGGGAATCTGCAGGCGCTGGATCTGGCGCTCGGGCGTCTGCGTGAGGAGGCCCGACAGCTGCAGGGCAGCGCAGCGGCCCGCTGCAAGACGTATGTGACGCTCGGCGTGTGCACGGGACTGGCTGTTGCGGTGATCCTCATCTGATATGGATATTGATCTGATCTTCAAAATCGCGGCGGTCGGCATCATCGTGTCGATCCTCAACCAGGTCCTCGTCCGCTCCGGACGGGAGGAACAGGCGACCATGACCTCGCTGGCTGCGCTGGTCGTGGTGCTGATGATCGTCGTGCAGCGCATCGCGGAGCTGTTTGACATTGTCAAGACGCTGTTTGAATTCTGATGGAGACGGTCGGGAAGCTGATCGCGGCGGCGCTCATCTGCTGCGCGCTGAATCTGCTGCTCAGAAAACAGGCGCCGGAATTGACGCTGGCGCTGTGCGCGGTGGTGTGCGCCCTGTGTTTTCTGACGGTCCTGCCGTTTTTCTCGCCGGTCCTCGCTTTTGTACGCAGACTCGAGGAGATCACCGGCCTTTCGCAGGCCGTGTTCGCCCCGCTTTTTAAGACGGCGGCCATCGGCCTTCTCTCGCAGCTCGCCGGGACGCTCTGCCGCGACAGCGGCCAGCAGGCGCTCGGGCAGACGATTGAGATCTGCAGCGGCTTTTTGTGCATCTATCTGGCGCTGCCGCTGCTGGAGATGGTGCTTTCTCTGCTGCAGACGATGATAGGAGGGTAGTATGCGGCGCGGATGGATCCTGCTACTGCTGCTGGCGGCGCTCGCGCTGCCGGTCTCGGCCGTGGACGTTCTGGCGCAGGAACGACAGATCCTGCAGGTCGACTCGCTGACAGATCCGCTGTCCGGCCAGACCCGCGAGGCGCTGGAAGACTACAGCCCGGCGTCGCAGACCGATCCTGCGTCCGCGATCCTGGATATTTTCAAATGGGCGTCGAATCTCTCCGTCGGTACGCTGCGGGAGGCGGTGCAGACCGGGGCGATGCTGCTGACGGCGGCCCTCATCTGCCAGTTGGTCCGGCAGGCCTATCCCAAAGACCGGCTGCAGCTGCAGTCGCTGACCGGCGCGTTCGCGATCACGGCGCTGTTTGCCGCGAGTATGAAAAGCATGATCGGTCTTGCTACCGGCGTGCTGGACAAGATGGAGGCGTATGCGAAGCTTCTGCTGCCGGTCATGTGCGGCGCGGCGTCTGCTGCGGGCGCGCTGAGCGGGGCAGGAAGCCTGTATATGGGCTCGTCGCTGTTTTTCAGCCTCCTGACGAGCCTGATCCGCGCGCTGCTGCTGCCGCTCGTCTATGCGTATCTCGGGCTCGCAACAGTGGAATGCGGACTGCCGGACGAGCGGCTCGGCAGCGTCCGCACGCTGCTCGGCTGGTGCATTTCGGCGCTTTTAAAGGGAGTGATGTATGTGTTCACGGCCTATCTCTCACTCACGGGCTTACTCTCCGGCAGCAGCGACGAGGCGGCGGTCAACGCGGCCAAATCGACGCTCTCGGCGGCGCTCCCGGTCGTGGGCGGCATCGCTGCCGACGCCTCAGAGGCGGTCCTGCAGAGCGCTAAGCTCCTGCGGGCGACGGCGGGAACGTTCGGGATCCTGGCCGTGCTGGCAATGGCGCTCGTGCCGTTTCTGAAGATCGCGATCTGCTATCTCACGATGAAGCTCACGGCCGCGGCCGCCGGGCTCGCGGCAGGGAAGGAGCACGCGGCGCTCCTTGGCGCGCAGACGAGCGCCATGGGGTATCTTCTGAGTATGGTCGGCTGCGCGGCGCTTCTGCTGCTGTTTTCGACGTGCTGCTTTATGAAGGTAGCGGCCGGATGATCGAAGCGGTACGCGGATACCTGCTGCGCATCACAGCAGGGGCGTTTGCCGGGGCGATCCTGCTCGCGGCGCTGCCGAAGGGGACGCCGCGGCGGGTGGCGGCCATGCTGTGCGGCCTTCTGATGCTGCTGCTCGCGCTCACGCCGCTGGCGGAGCTGGACTATGATTCTCTGGCAGAGGCGATCAGCCGGCTGGAGCTGGAAAAGGAGGAAGCAAGAACGGGTATTGAGATCCAGAATCAGGAGCTTGTGGCCAGCATCATATCCGGCCGCGTGCAGACATATATATTGGACAAAGCCTCGTCCCTCGGGATGCAGATCTCCGTGGAACTGGAGATGGAAACGCAGGCGGCGACGCCCTATCCCAGCGGGGTGACGATCCGCGGAGCCGCCACCCCAACGCAGAAGCAGCAGCTGCAGACCTATCTGGAGCAGACGTTTGCCATCGCGCCGGAGCGGCAGGTATGGCTGCCGTGAGCGGGGGAAGGCTTGCGCAGCTGCGGGAGCAGGCGCCGCGGCTGCTGAAAAAATACCGGCTGCCGCTGCTCATCTTTCTGGCCGGACTGATCCTTGCTGCGTGGCCCGCGGGAAAAAAAGCAGGAGACGAAGAGCGTGCCGGTAGAAGCGGTGTCCGGGTTCGACCTGGACGCGACCACGAGCCAGCTCGAGCAGTTGCTTTCCGGCATTGCGGGCGCGGGGCGCGTCCGGCTCATGCTGACGCTTTCCGGGAGCGAAAAAACGCTCTATCAGACGGACAGCCGCACCGTCACCTCCGCCGGGAGCACGACGACGCAGACCGAGACGGTCTTCCGCCAGACGGGCAGCAGCGAAAAGGAGCCGGCGGCGCAGTCGGTCCTGTATCCGCAGTATCAGGCGCGCTCGTCGTCTGCGACGGGGCAGACAGCGCAAGCGTGCGGCTTGCCATCATCCAGGCTGTCTCGAGCCTGACCGGGCTCGGTAGCAATAAAATTGCAGTGGTAAAAATGAAGGGGCAATAGGAGGAGTTCGTAATGAAAATCTGGAAGCGAAACGCGATCATCGCATCGGTATTGCTGCTGGTCTGCGCCGGCGCGTACCTCAACTGGTCCAGGGCGCAGAAATCGGACACGACGGATCTGACCGAGACGCTCTCGGCCGAGCAGGTCATGGGCGAGGACACGCTCGTCGTGAGCGACGGCGAGGGCGTGCAGGCGGAGGCCGTCGCGGCATCGGGCGGGGAGCAGACGTCGAGCGCGGATTATTTCGCGCAGGTGCGGCTGAGCCGGCAGGAATCGCGCGATTCCGCCGTCGAGCTGCTGGAGCAGACCATCGCCTATGACGAGGGCACGGAGGTCGGCGAGACGGCCTGCCAGACGCTCAACAACATCGTCGGCACGGCGCTGAGTGAGGCGCAGATCGAAAGCCTCGTGATCGCCAAGGGCTATGACGACTGCGTGACATATATCAATGACGGTGTTGTCTGCGTGGCGGTTTCCGCGCCCGCGGAGGGACTGAGCGACGCAGACGCCGCGCTCATCTCGGACATCGTGACCTCACAGACCGACTATTCGCTCTCGCAGGTCCGTATCATCGAAGTCAAGCCCTGATCCTGCCGTCCGGATTTTCAGAAAGGGATTGCATTTTAGCGGTTTTGTGGTAAAATGAATCCAATATAAAAGCAGAACCTTTTCTGAACCCTGAACAGGAGGAACCAGTATGGCTGAAAAGAACGAGTATTTCACGCAGAAGCTCGAAAACGGGACGCTGCAGATCTCGGAAGACGTCGTCGCGTCCGTTGCGGCAGCTGCCGTTCTTGAGGTAGAGGGTGTTTGCGGCCTGTCCAGCAGCATCAGCACCGACATCGCCGAAATGCTCGGCATGAAGACGCTGGCCCGCGGCGTCCGCCTGACGCCGATCAAAGACGGCGCGGTCAAGATCGAATGCGATGTGGTCGCAAAGTTCGGCCAGAGCGTCTTTTCACTGGCCAAGACCGTGCAGGACGCCGTCAAGACGAGCGTGGAGTCGATCACCGGTCTTGCCGTCACACAGGTCAACGTCAACATCTGCGGCATCGCCATGCCGAAGGAACTGAAAAAATAAGCCAAAAAGCAAACCCTTTGCTTGCGTAAAGGGTTTCTTTTTTGGAACTACGGAAGAAAAGCAGCAAGGAGAAACATATGACAAGATCGAACGCCAGAGAGATCGCATGCCATCTCGTCTTCGAGATGAATTTCAACAATATCACCGCCGGCGAAGCGCTGCAGACGCTCATGGACGACGGCTATTACCCGACGCTCAAGACCGAGACGGACGTCTATGCGGAAAAGCCAGACGGCAAGCAGCTTGAATACCTGACCAGCGTCGTGCAGGGCGTGCAGGCCAAACGTGAGGAGCTGGAGGGCTACATCTCCAAATACTCCGTCGGCTGGAGCCTCAGCCGCATCGCCAGAATGGCCGTGGCCATTATGGAGGTCTGCATGTACGAGGCGCTGTATATCGACGACGCGCCCGTCAGCGCTGCGATCAACGAGGCGGTCGAGCTGACGCGCAAATATGAGAACGAGGATGTGGTGTCCTTCGTCAACGGCATTCTCGGCGGCTTTGCGCGCGAGGTTCAGCAGCCATGCTGACGCTTGGCTTCGACACCAGCAACTATACCACTTCGGTGGCGGCATTTGACGGCGTGGGCGGGAAGAACTGCTCACGCCTTTTGGACGTGAAGCCGGGAGAGCTTGGGCTGCGGCAGTCTGACGCGCTGTTTGCGCATGTCAAGCGGCTGCCGGAGCTGGTGCAGGCACTCTGCGCGTCGGTAGAGCTGAAAGACATCACGGCCATCGGCGTCAGCACGCGGCCGCGGGCCGTCGAAGGCTCGTATATGCCGTGCTTTCTGGCCGGCTGGTCGCAGGCGAGCTGCCTCGCGCAGATTCTCGGCGTGCCGCTGTACGAGTTTTCTCACCAGCAGGGGCATATCGCGGCGAGTCTGTGGTCGGCCGGGCGGCTCGATCTGATGCAGGTGCCGCATCTGGCCTGGCATCTGTCCGGCGGCACGACGGAGCTGCTGCTCGTCGAGCCGGATGGGAAGAATGTGAAGGCGGAAAAGCTCGGCGGGACCAGCGATATCTCTGCCGGTCAGCTCATTGACCGCACCGGCAAGCTCCTCGGCCTGCCGTTCCCGGCCGGAAAATCCATTGACGCGCTGAGCCGGGGATCGGACTGTAGGGACCGCTACCGCGTGAAGCTGCACGGGCTGGAATTCTCGTTTTCCGGGATCCAGAACAAGGCGGAAGCCTTTTATGCGGCAACGAACAGCCCCGCCGATACGGCGAGATTCGTCATGAACTGCATCGTGACCTGCATTGCGGACGCGACGCGGGCCGCGTTGGCGGAAAAGCCCGGTCTGCCGGTTGTATTCTCCGGCGGCGTGGCCTCCAATTCCATGCTGCGCGAGCGGATGCGGGAGTTTTCGCCCGTCTTCGCCGAGCCGCAGTATTCCACCGACAACGCCATGGGCATCGCCGTGCTGACTGCCCTGCAGGAGGGACTGTGATGGAGCAGAACATCATTGCCGTCTCGCAGGTCAACGAATATATCAAATTTCTGCTCGACCGCGACGAGCTGCTCGGCAATATCTGCGTGCGCGGCGAGCTCAGCAACTATAAGTCTATCCGTCCGGCCATCATTATTTTACGCTCAAGGATGCGGAGGGCGCGCTGCGCTGCGTCATGTTCCGCTCGAGCGCGCAGCGCCTGCGCTTCCGGCCGGAAAACGGGATGCAGGTGATCGCCTCCGGCCGTGTGACGGTCTTCCCGCGCGACGGCGCGTACCAGCTCTACTGCAATACGCTCACAGCCGACGGCGCGGGCGATCTTTACGTTGCGTTCGAACAGCTGAAGGAAAAGCTGGCCAAGGAGGGCCTTTTTGATCCCGCGCACAAGAAGCCGATCCCCAAATATCCGCATACCATCGCCATCATCACCTCCGCCGCCGGTGCGGCGATCATGGATATGCTCCGCATTCTCGCAAAGCGGTATCCGCTGACCAAGGTCAAGCTCCTGCCTGTACGCGTGCAGGGCGCGGAGGCCCCGGCGGAGATCGCGGGCGCGATCCGCTATGCCAACCGCTATCAGGTCGCGGACCTCATCATTACCGGCCGCGGCGGCGGCTCGATGGAGGATCTCTGGGCGTTCAACGACGAGCGCGTGGCCCGGGCCATTTATGATTCCGAGATCCCGGTCATTTCCGCCGTCGGGCACGAGCCGGACGTGACGATTGCCGACTACGTCGCCGATCTTCGCGCCGCGACGCCCAGCAACGCGGCGGAGCTTGCCGTGCCGGACCGGCAGGAGCTGCAGAAAAAGCTGCAGATGATGCAGGCTTCCATGCAGCAGAGCGTGCAGAAAAGCGTGAAGCTCGGCCGCCAGCGGCTTTCCGCGCTGGCAGAAAAGCGCGTGCTGCAAAGCCCGCTCAACTATCTGGAGGATCGCCGGGTCCTGCTCGATTTTCTTTCGACCCGTCTGCAGGCGGCGGAGCAGAAGACGCTGCATGAAAGCAAGCAGCGCTTTGTCCGCCTGACGGCTGCGCTTGACGCGATGAGTCCGCTGAAGGTCCTCTCCCGCGGCTACAGCATGGTGACGAACGAGGCAGGAGCGGTGATCAGCCGCGCGGCGGACGTCCGCGAGGACGAGACGATCCGCGTCAGCTTCAGCAGCGGCAGCCTGACGGCCCGCGTGGAACAAATACAGGAGGATGCGACATGAGTGCAAAATCGAAGACCTTTGAAGCCTCGATGGAGCGGCTGGAGACGATCGTCCGGCAGCTCGAGCAGGGCAACGTCCCGCTGGAAGAATCCCTGAAGCTCTTTCAGGAGGGGACGGCGCTTGTCCAGTCCTGTACAAAGCTGCTGGACAGCGCGGAAACCGAGATCGTGAAACTGACAAAAACCGCCGACGGTACGCCGGCAGAAACGGAGTATGTACGCGATGAGTGAATTTCAGGACCAGATTGCGCAGTATCGTGCTGCCATCGAAGAATTTCTGCAGGGGAAGTTCTGTGAGGATCTGCCGCAGAAGCGGCTGTTTGACGCCATGCGCTACAGTCTGCTTGCCGGCGGCAAGCGGATCCGCCCGGTGCTGACGCTGGAATTCTGCCGGATCTGCGGCGGCGACTGGCGCAGCGCGCTGCCGTTCGCCTGTGCGCTGGAGATGATCCACACCTACAGCCTCATCCATGACGATCTGCCGTGCATGGACAATGACGACTACCGCCGCGGACGGCTCACGAACCACAAGGTCTTCGGCGAAGCGCTGGCCGTGCTGGCCGGCGACGGTCTGCTCACCGCCGCGTTTGAGACCGCCGCGTCCGCAGCCACTGACCCGGCTGTAACGGTCAAGGCCATCCGCATCCTGGCGGAGCAGGCGGGCGAGCTCGGCATGGTCGGCGGTCAGGTCCTCGACATGGACGCCGAGGAGCAGGAGCTGACGGAGCAGGGAATCTACGATATCCAGTGCCGCAAGACCGGCGCACTCATTCAGGCGGCCTGCCAGATCGGCGTCGTCGCCGCGAGCGGCACGCAGCAGCAGCTCGACGCCGCGAAGACCTACGCGCAGAACCTCGGCCTGGCCTTCCAGATCCGCGACGATATGCTCGACGTCCTGGGCGACGCGGCCAAGCTCGGCAAGGCGACCCACGTCGATGAAAACAAGAACACCTTCGTCCGCCTGTACGGCATCGGCGCGTGCTCGAAGATGATCGAGTCCGAGACGAAGACCGCCATCGACGCGCTCGGCTGCTTTGAAAATTCCGACTTCCTCGTCGAAATGGCACGGCAGCTGGCCCTGCGTGAATACTGATGCATTCGGCAGGGGCGAACGTTGCCTCTGTAACAGAAAGTTTATGAATATTTGCTTGTATATACACTTGTAATATGCTATACTGAATCTGCGATGGCGCAGTATCCTAGTCAGCTTTGCCGGCTGCGAGGAAGGGCCTAAAAATCCTTTGTTTGGCATACCTGTGAACCCCGTGGTGTCTGCTTCTTACGCCCAGTCTGGGGTGGATGCTGTGGGAAGGCGATTTTGCGCCTGCGGCGGACGGGCTGTCTCCAATGGCATGGAGAAGATGACCCGGTCGCTGTGGAGACTGGATATTGTGCAGCGGCGAACTCCCTTCGTGGTATCCGACCGTTGTACGATACCGGATATGAACCTGCATTGCGGTGCTACCCGGCTTTAAGCCGTGAACGCTGTGTGCAGAGTAGCCTGCCTTGCGTGGGCCGGCCGGGAAAGGGAAGCTGATGCGCCGAGCGCTCATGGCCTTGAGCACAGGCGATATTCCCTTGAAAGACGGTTTGCAAAAGAGGATAAGAGTCGGAAAAAGCTGTTGTGGAAATCACCTAGACTGTCGAAAGGGCTTTTATGGGATTGCGGTACGGACTAAGTGGCAATCGGGTAGTGGCCATGGCGACAGGCCAACGCGAGCATGAAAGGGGAACCACCTCCATCGGCGACGAGAGGATGCTCCCGGGGAAAACAAACCCGACCTAAGCCGTAAGATTAACCATAAGAGCTGCCATTGCACCTTGTAAATCCTGATGAAATGCCGCAGGTGCGGCATTTTGTCAGCATTTACTTTTTTTCTGGAGCTGCGCGCTAAATAGTTAACATAATCTTGGAGGCTGCCTTGGCTGCTGCAAAAAAGAAAAAGACCGGGAGATCTGCCCGGCCGGATTTTAGATGGATCGCACTGATCTTTCTTGTGACGGTCCTGATCTCCGCACTCATGAGCTTCGTATCGTCCAACTTGCTGGAGGGTGCGGGGCTGATCCTGTCATTTGTGGTCCTGATCTGCATCGTACTGACGGGTATTCTGTTTGATATCATCGGCGTCGCCGTCACGGCGGCGGATGAGGTCCCGTTCCATGCGATGGCCTCGCGCAAGGTCCCGGAGGCAGAGGATGCGCTGCGGCTCATCCGCAACGCCGGGCGGGTCTCGTCGTTCTGCAACGACGTGATCGGCGACATCTGCGGCGTCATCTCCGGCTCCGCTGCGGCGGTCATCTCCGCACGCGTGCTGTTGCTCAGCAAAAGCGGCTCGGAGATCTTCATTACGCTGCTGCTGTCCGCCGTCGTCTCCGGAGTGACCGTCGGCGGGAAGGCCTGCGGAAAATCCCTCGCCATGAATTCCAGCACCGCCGTCGTGCGCACGGCTGCGAAGGTCCTCTGCTTCTTCCGGACACTTCCGCAGCGATTAGAGAAAAAAAGCGCAAAAAAATGAGGTTCTCATGCTGTTAGATACCATCCACTCAAGAGAAGATCTGCTCGCCGTGCCGGAGCAGCAGCTGCCGGCCCTGTGTGAGGAGATCCGGCAGTTTCTGGTGCAGAACGTCAGCCGGACCGGCGGCCATCTGGCCTCCAACCTCGGCATCGTGGAGACGACGGTCGCCATCCACCGCGTGTTCGATACCAGCCGTGACCGGCTGGTGTTCGATGTCGGGCACCAGTGCTATGTGCATAAGATGCTGACCGGCCGCATGGACCGGTTCGATACGCTCCGCCAGCAGGGCGGGCTTTCCGGCTTCCCGAAGCCGTGCGAGAGCGTGCATGACGCGTTTATCGCCGGGCATGCGTCGAACGCGGTCTCCGTCGCGCTCGGCATGGCCCGCGCAAGGACGCTCGAGGGCGAAGACTATCATGTGCTGGCCCTGATGGGCGACGGCGCGCTGACCGGCGGCCTGGCCTACGAGGGCTTCAACAACGCCGGGGCCAGCCGCGAGCCGATGATCGTGCTGCTCAATGACAACGGCATGTCCATCACGCCGAACGTCGGCGCGATCTCCCGCTACCTTGCCCAGGCGCGGCTGCGGCCGCGGTATCTCGACTTCAAGCTCCGCTACCGGACGCTGACCGCGAAGAGCGGCTTCGGCCAGAAGCTCTATGCGCTGACGCACAAGATCAAGGAACGAATGCGCCGGAGCCTGCTCGGTACGACGCTGTTTGAAAACCTGGGCTTTACCTATCTCGGGCCGGTCGACGGCCACGATGTTTCCAAAATCGAGACACTTCTGCGCACGGCGGCTGCGCTGCGCGAGCCGGTCCTGATCCACCTGATCACCCGGAAGGGCAAGGGCTACGAGCCCGCAGAAAAGACGCCGCAGGATTTCCACGGCATCGGCCGCTTTGACCCCGATACCGGGATGCCTGCCGTCTCTGCCGCGCCGACGTTTTCCGATATCTTCGGGCAGGAGCTCTGCCGGATGGCGGCCAGCGACCAGACGGTCTGCGCCATCACGGCTGCCATGCAGCACGGCACGGGGCTCGACCCGTTTGCTTCCGATTTCCCCGCACGCTTTTTTGACGTCGGCATTGCCGAGGGGCATGCGGTCTGCATGGCCGCTGGCCTTGCCAAGCAGGGGATGAAGCCGGTCGCCGCGCTTTATTCCACGTTTTTGCAGCGTGCGTATGATATGCTGCTGCACGATGTCGCCCTGCAGCAGCTGCACGTCGTGCTGGCAGTCGACCGCTGCGGGATCGTCGGCGAAGACGGCGAGACCCACCAGGGCATGTTTGACGTCGGCTATCTGCGGCAGGTGCCTGGGCTGAAGATATTCAGCCCGGCCAGCTTCGCAGAGCTGCGCGAGGATCTGCACGCGGCGCTTTACGCCTGTACTGGTCCGGCGGCCATCCGCTACCCGCGCGGCGGGGAGGGGAGCTATACGGCTGCGGCTGCCGGCACGCTTCTGCGCGAGGGCTACAGCTGCACCGTCATCTGCTACGGCACGATGATCAACGCTGTGCTCGCCGCCGCTGATACGCTGCAGGCCGCGGGCTATCGGCCGGAGATCCTCAAGCTGCGGACCATTTCCCCGGTCGACTGGGCCGCGATCGAAGCCTCGGCCCGGAAGACCCGGCGCGTATTCGTATTGGAAGAGACGTCAGATCGCGAATGTCTGGCGGACGAGATCTTCGCGCACCTGATCGAGGCCGGGATCCCGGCGGTGTGCCGCAAGCGCAATCTCGGCCGGAGATTCGTCCCGCACGGCGCGCCGGCGGCGCTGCTTGCCGCAGCCGGACTCGACGCGGATTCCATCACAACGATGATGCAGGAGGAGCTTTCCCGATGAAGCATAAGGAACGGCTGGATGTGCTGCTGGTCGCGCGCAATCTGGCGGAATCGAGAAGCAAGGCGCAGGCCATGATCATGGCGGGCGAGGTCTATGTAAACGAGCAGAAGGCCGACAAGGCCGGGCTCGAGGTCAATATCGACGAAGATCCGGTGATCGAGGTGCGCGGCAGCGCCTGTCCGTACGTCAGCCGCGGCGGACTGAAGCTGGAAAAGGCGCTGCGCGATTTCGGTGTCGACCCGACCGGCTTCGTCTGCAGCGACTCCGGCGCATCGACCGGCGGCTTTACCGACTGCCTGCTGCAGCAGGGGGCCAGCAAGGTCTTCGCCATCGACGTCGGCTATGGCCAGCTTGCGTGGAAAATTCGTTCCGACCCGCGCGTGGTCGTGATGGAGCGGACGAACATCCGCTATGTTACGCCGGAGGATCTCGGCGAGCCGCTTGACCTGTCCGTTGTGGACGTCTCGTTTATTTCGCTGAAAATCGTCCTTCCAGCCATTCAGAAGCTGCTCAAGCCCACCGGGCAGGTGCTGTGCCTCATCAAGCCGCAGTTTGAGGCCGGGAAAGAGAACGTCGGGAAGAAGGGCGTCGTGCGCGACCCGGCCGTCCACGCGGATGTGCTGCAAAGCTTCCTCGCGCTGGCCGATTCCCTGCATTTTACCGTCCGGAACCTGACGTTTTCTCCGGTCAAGGGCCCGGAGGGCAATATCGAATTCCTCGCGCATCTTTCCATGCAGCCGGGACAAGCACAGATCCCGGACGTCGCCGCGCTCGTCGCGCAGGCGCATGAGACACTGAAGGGGTAACCGCACCATGAAGATCGTCGTTTCGCCGAATCCCTATCGGGACAAACAATTCAAACACGCCCGGCAGGCCTGCCAGATCCTGAAGGAGGCGGGCGCCGAAGTCTCGCTCTGTCTGCCGTTCGATGTGGACCGGAGCTTTGAGATCCCGTCGGACCTCCGCTTCCGCGAGATCCAGAAGGAGATCCGGACCGCGGATATGCTCATCTGCTTCGGCGGCGACGGGACGATCCTGCATTCCTCGAAGATCGCCACCGAGCATGGCCTCCCCATCCTCGGCGTCAATATCGGCACGATGGGCTTCATCGCCGAGCTCGAGGCTTCGGAAATGGAGCTGCTGCGCAAGATCCCGCAGGGGGATTACACCGTGGAGCCGCGGACGATGCTGGACGTCAGCGTGGTCAGCGGCAAGCAGACGCTGTTCCATGAGACGGCGCTCAACGACGCGGTCATCACCAAGGGCGCCATCGCCCGCGTGGTCCAACTCTCCATCACCTGCGATGGGGTGGAGGCCACCAGCTTCTCCGGCGACGGCGTGATCCTCTGCACGCCGACCGGCTCGACAGCCTATTCCATGTCCGCCGGCGGGCCGATCGTCGAGCCGTCCGCGAAGAACTTCCTGATCACGCCCATCTGCGCGCATGCCATGCTGGCCAAGAGCATCATCGTCGCACCGGACCGCGTGATCGCAGTCCGGGTCGGCAAGGTCGGGCGGCACAACGCCTTCCTCTCCGTCGACGGCGGACGGGCCTTCCGTCTGAACGTCGGCGACGAGATCGTGGTAAAAAGCTCGCAGAAGGTCACCCGGCTGGTCCGGCTGAAGGATATCAGCTTTTTTGAGATCCTGAACCGGAAATTCATTGAAAAAATGAGGTAAACACGTCTATGAAATCAAAACGCCAGGAAAAAATTCTGGAGCTCATCGCAGACCACAGCGTCCAGACGCAGGAGCAGCTGCTCGCTGAGCTGAACGACGCGGGTTTCCGGACCACGCAGGCTACCATTTCCCGCGACATCAAGCAGCTGCGCATCATCAAGGAGCTCGGACCGGACGGTGTCTACCGCTATTCCACCACGCCGAAGCCCGTGGAGCATACGTTCTCGGCCAAGCTGAATCTCATCTTCCGGCAGTGCATCACGAGCGTGGACTACGCACAGAACATGATCGTCGTCAAGACCATGCCCGGACTTGCAAACGGCGCCGCCTCCGCAATCGACAAGCTGAACATCCCGGAAATGCTCGGGACGCTTGCGGGCGACGACACCTGCTTTGTCGTTTTGAAGGACACGCAGTCGGCAGCCAGCCTCTGCGCGGAGATCCGGGAGCAGATCGTCCACTGACGCCGCTGCCCGGACAGAACAGGAGGAAGACCGATGCTTTCTACCCTGCATATCGAAAATATTGCCGTGATCGAACAGGCAGAGATCTCTTTTGACCGCGGCTTCAACGTCCTCACCGGTGAGACAGGTGCGGGCAAATCCATCGTCATAGACGCGATCTCTGCCATTTTGGGTGAACGGGCCTCGCGCGAAATGATCCGTACCGGCGCGCAGAAGGCGTTTGTCAGCGCGATTTTCTCCGGCGTGCCGGAGCTGCCGTGGTTCGCCGAGAACCAGATCCCGTATGAGCCGGAGCTTGGCATTTCACGGGAGATCTTCGCCGACGGGAAAAAACAGCTGCCGCGTCAGCGGCAAGCCCGTCACAGTCTCCACGCTTCGGAAGCTCGGCGTCCAGCTCATCCAGATCCATGGCCAGAACGATTCCCAGCAGCTGTTTGACGAGGCGACGCATATCGGGTATCTGGATCTGTTTGCGCACGACGAAGCGCTGCTGGAAAGCTACCGGCAGGCCTATGACAAGGTCAGCGCCGTCCGGCAGGAGATCCGTCGGCTGTCGATGGACGAGTCGGAGAAGCTGCGGCTGGTCGAGACGCTGAAATTCCAGATCGACGAGATCGAGCGCGCAGAGCTGCAGCCCGGCGAGGAAGAGGAGCTGCTCGAACGCCGGAAGGTCCTGCAGAACGCAGAAAAGCTGACCGACGCGATCGAATCGGCCGTGGCCGCGCTCTACGGCGACGAATCCTCTGACGGTGCGTCCGCCAAGATCGCCAACGCCGCGCACGCGCTGGAAAAGGTCAGCCGCGTGTCCGATGAGATGCGCGCGCTCAGCGGCAAGCTCAACGACCTCATGTACACCGCGCAGGACATCGCCGACGAGCTGCGCGACAAAAAAGACGATCTGACCTACTCCGCGGACGAGCTCGAGCAGATCGAAGAGCGGCTCGATACGCTCCATAAGCTCAAGCGCAAATACGGCGGCAGCGTGGAGGATGTTCTGGCATTTCTGGAAAAAGCGAAACGGCAGCTCGACGAGGTGGAATTCGCCACCGACCGCATCGAGCAGCTGCAGAAAAAGCTCTCCGGCCTGCAGAAAACGCTGCTGGAGCAGGGCACGGCACTGACCGAAGCCCGCAAAGCGGCCGCGCAGCGCCTGCAGCGTGAGATCTCCTCCGAGCTCATGCAGCTCGATATGCCGAAGATCCGCTTCGTCTGCGAGTTTTCGGAGCAGACGCCGCAGGAAAACGGCCTTGACGCCGTCCGCTTCCTGATGTCCGCCAACGTCGGCGAGGCGCTGCGGCCGCTGTCGAAGGTCGCCTCCGGCGGCGAGCTGGCGCGCATTATGCTTGCAATGAAAAACGTGCTGGCGGCGGAGGATTCCGTCGGGACCATGATCTTCGACGAGGTCGACGCGGGCGTCAGCGGCCGCGCCGCGCAGAAGGTCGCATATAAGCTCTGGACGGTCGCAAAGGGCCGTCAGGTCCTGTGCGTGACACATCTGCCGCAGATCGCTGCCATGGCCGACACGGAATTCACGGTCGAAAAACGGGTGGAAAATGAACGGACGTACACAAGCGTCCTGCGGCTGGATGCAGCCGGGCGCAGGCAGGAGCTGGCCCGCCTCATTGGCGGCAGCATGATCACCGAAACGACGCTGGCCGGTGCGGCGGAGCTGCTGCGTCTGGCGGAACAGACAAAGAAGGGAGCCTCACATGAAAGCACGTAATATCCTGTTTCTGATCCTTGCGTCGCTGCTGCTCTGCACGGCGGTCAGCGCGGCGGAGTACACCGATGTATCTGACGCGCATTGGGCGTATAAGCAGATCAATTATCTTGATGCGGAAATCACCGGGTACCCGGACGGTACATACAAGCCGGAAAATACGGTCACGCGCGCGGAATTCCTCACGCTTTTCGCCCGCATCGCGTTCCCGGAAGAGTGGAAGCAGGCGGAGAGCGACGACTGGTGGAAGGCTGCCTATTCGGTCTGCATCGCGCATGATCTTCTGGACGGGATCAACGGCGGACGGGTGAATGCCATGCCGCGCGGCGAGATCGCTGCGCTTCTCGACCGGTTCTGCTCCGGCTGGGGCGGCGTGCATGAACGCGCAGACGCCGCGATTCAGCACACTATCAACTGGAAGGAGCAGCGCATGGAGTTCCCGGAGTGGCAGCCGCTGTTTCCAGATGCTGCGGAGTATGGGAGCAGCGTGCTCATCAGTGCCAATCAGGGGCTTCTGACCGGCTATCCGGATGGCAGCTTTAAGCCTGAGAAGGGCGTTACCCGGGCGGAGGCCGCGGCCATCCTTGCCCGGCTTAAGGCGCAGCTGGCGCTACGGGAAAAGGGCTGTGAATACGTCTGCACGGTCGGCGATTATTGGCTGATGCAGTACCCGGCCACCGGCTCTGTCGGCCTTGCGCTGTATGAGCCGCTTACCGGCAAGCTGGTTCAGACGGTCGGCCTTTGGAAAGCAGCGCAGGGAGTCAACGGCTATGCCGCGTTCGACCGCCTGCTGAGCGGCTCCGACGGTATGTATGTCTGGGGACGCGCGGGTCTCTATAAGCGCAGCGGCAATACGCTCGAGCAGATCGTGGCCGAGCCCGTGCTGGATTTCTGCTGGTATGGGGACAATACGCTCTATTATCTGAGCTGGGACGATACCAAGCCGATACCGGCATATGTCTTACGCGGCTGTATATTCCCCCTGCGCCTCGAGAGTGATGAAGCTGGAAAACCCGGGACAGAATGCCGTGCGCACCATCCTTGCCGAGCGCGACGAGAGCAGTCCAACGCAGAATCTGACCGATATCTATGTGGAATACGGAACGCTATATGTTGCAGGCTCGTACTGCATGGGCATTGCGGATCTGCACGCTGCGCTCTACGAGGTCAAAGACGGTAAGCTTGTCGCGCTGTTTGGCGAATATTGATTGACAAATTGGAACAAATCCGCTATACTGCATCTGTAATACAGTTACAGTGACGAAGGGAAGAAGTACCCTGATACCCGTCTCCAGAGAGCTTTCGGTCGGTGCAAGAAAGCAGACGGCGTCAGGCGAATACATCCCGGAGCTGCCCTCTGAAACGCGATGCTGCGCAGTAGGGGTGTGTCGGGTGCGCCCGTTATCGCGCAGGGGCGTATTGGCGCTCCGTAAGGCCGCTTCCGCAAGGGACCGGCGAACCAGAGGTGGTACCGCGATCGTTCGCCCTCTGCTCGCAAGGGCAGAGGGCGTTTTTGACGGAAGGGAGCGTTTTATGCGCCAGAAAACCTGTTCCGCCTGCGGCGGCAAGATGCAGAGCCTCGGCAATATGGAGCTGCAAAAGGGAAGATTCAGCATGCTCTTCGGCAATCTGAGTCAGATCATGTCCGGTGCGCTGGACGTGGACGTCGAATGCTGCGAGCGCTGCAAAAAGCTCGAATTTTATCTGCTCGGCGATGCGGACACGCCCGAAACGAGCGGCATCCAGCAAATCGCCTGCCCCTACTGCGGCGATATGCACGACATGGACGACGCCATCTGCCCCCACTGCGGCAGACGGCTGATGGAATTATAAAAAATTTTCAAACATAGAAGGAGAAATCACAATGGGTATTTATGAAGAACTGCAGGCCAGAGGCCTTGTCAAGCAGGTCACGAATGAGCCGGAGATCCGCGAAATGGTCAACGCGGGCAAGGCCAAGTTCTATATCGGCTTCGACTGCACGGCAGATTCTCTGACCGCCGGCCATTTTATGGCGCTGACACTCATGAAGCGCCTGCAGATGGCGGGCAACCAGCCCGTCGCGCTCATCGGCGGCGGCACGACCATGATCGGCGACCCGTCCGGCCGCACCGACATGCGCAAAATGCTGACGAAGGAAGATATCGACCACAATGCCGAGTGCTTTAAGCGTCAGATGGAGCGATTCATTGATTTCGGCGAAGGTAAAGCCATCATGGTCAACAATGCCGACTGGTTGCTGAACCTCAATTATATCGAGCTTCTGCGGGAGGTCGGCGCGTGCTTCTCTGTCAATAACATGCTCCGTGCTGAGTGCTACAAGCAGCGCATGGAAAAGGGCTTGTCCTTCCTAGAGTTCAACTATATGATTATGCAGTCCTACGACTTCTATCATCTGTTCCAGCACTACGGCTGCAATATGCAGTTCGGCGGCGATGACCAGTGGTCGAATATGCTGGGCGGCACGGAGCTTATCCGCCGCAAGCTCGGCAAGGACGCGCACGCCATGACCATCACGCTCCTGACCGACTCGCAGGGCAAGAAGATGGGCAAGACTGCGGGCAACGCCGTCTGGCTCGACCCGAACAAGACCAGCCCCTTTGACTTCTATCAGTACTGGCGCAACGTCGGCGATGCGGACGTTCTCAAGTGCATCCGCATGCTGACCTTCCTTCCGCTCGAGCAGATCGACGAGATGGACAAGTGGGAGGGCAGCCAGCTCAACCAGGCCAAGGAGATCCTCGCTTTCGAGCTCACCAAACTCGTCCACGGCGAAGAAGAAGCCAGAAAGGCCGAGGCGGGCGCCAAGGCGCTCTTCGGCGGCAGCGGCAACAGCGAGCATATGCCGTCCACCGAGCTGACAGCCGAAGACTTCACCGACGACAAGATTGACACGCTGACGCTGCTCGTGAAGTGCGGTCTGGCTGCGTCCAAGGGCGAAGGCCGCCGACTCGTCCAGCAGGGCGGTATCAGCGTGAACGACGAAAAGGTCACCGATTTCGCTACCATGTTCGAAAAGACCACCTTCACCGGCGACGGCGCCGTCATCCGCAAAGGCAAGAAGGTCTTCCACAAGGCATTTGCAAAATAATTTTATGTTAACCGCCCGGCGACTCGCGCCGGGCGGTTTTTACAAGAACGGCGCAAGGAGACGACATGGATCAGGAAACTCTGAAGCTTCGGCGGCTATTCGCACAATATCTGCTTGCACCCGATTCCCGCCTGCACGTCGTGCGCGCGATGGACGGCTTTCAGGCGCAGTTTCTTTCCAACGCGATGCACGCCATGCGCCTGCGAAGCGCGGATCCTGACGCGGGTTATGCCGCGGACGGACTGGTAAAGAGCTGGACGCTCCGCGGGACAATGCACCTGTTTGCGGAAGCGGATCTTCCACTTTTTCTGCACGACGGCTGCCGGTATCACAGCCGGGACTGGACGGTCCCGTCCTTCTGGAACCAGCGCCCGGACTGGGCGCTGACGCCGCAGCGGCAGGCGTATTTCTCGGATCTGATCGTAGACACGCTCACACAGGGACCGATGACGCGCGAGGCGCTCAAGGTCCGCTGCCGCGCCGCCGGGATGACGGAGGCGGAGGAAGCATCGATGTTCCACCCCTGGGGCGGCGGGATCCGGGAGCTGTGCGAGCGAGGCTTCCTCTGCGGTACAGCCAGCGAGGAAAAAGCCTTCCGGCTCTGCCCACCATTCGTGCCGATGGCCAGGGAAGACGCACTGCAGGAGCAGCTGCGGCGGTATCTGGCAAGTTTCGGCCCGGTCTCGCTCCGGGACGCCGCCTACTTTTTTGCCCTCCCGCAGGCGAGGCTCCGGGCACTTCTCATGCAGCTGCCGGTCAGCGCCGACAGCTTTGACGGGCAAACGCTTTATTCGCTGGACGACGGCAGGGAAGCGGGAGATGCGCTCCCGGACTGCCTGCTGCTGGCGGGCTTTGACCCGCTGATGCTGGGCTATGAGAAAAAGCAGAGCATTTTTCTCCCGCCGGAATATCTGCGCGGCATTTTTAGCCTGTCCGGCATCGTTATGCCGCCGGTCCTGCTGCGGGGCACGGTCGCGGGCCGGTGGAAACGCAGCGGAAAACGGCTGCAGATCACCGCATTCCGGCCATTTACGCCAGAAGAACGGCGATGGGTCAATACGGCCGCGGCGCAGCTCTGGCCGGAAGCGGAGGTTTTCTTTCCGGCGGAATAAACCGCCCTTTTCAAACGGAAAAAACCATGCTATACTTTTCCTGAGCCTCATACGCTGATATGGGGTGATGAAATGAAAAAATGGGTACAAATCGTTCTGCCGGTGATGCTGTTTGCGACGGTGCTGTATTTCTGCGTGTTCGCCGTCGTGTTCTATCAGAGCGAGCAGACGGCCGCGCTCCTTGGTTCGGGTACGACCGTCGTGCTCGACGCAGGGCACGGCGGGGAGGACGGCGGCGCGACCGGCGTTTCCGGCACGTCGGAGGCGGCGCTGAATCTGGAGATCTCGCTGCGGGTGCGCGATCTGCTGCGGCTCTGCGGCGTGCAGGTCTCGATGATCCGGGAGACGGACACCGCCGTCTATTCCGACGGCTGCCGCACGATCGCCGAGAAAAAGGTCTCGGACATCAAAAACCGAACTTCCATGGTCAACCAGACCGAGCAACCGCTGCTGCTCAGCATCCATCAGAACTTTTTTACCGAGGGCAAATACCATGGCGCGCAGGTCTTCTACGCCAAAACGCCCGGCAGCCAACAGCTCGCGGAGCAGCTGCAGAGCAATCTCGCCCTCGGGCTGGAGCCGGACAATCACCGGCAGTGCAAAAAATCCGACGGCGTGTATCTCATGGAGCATATCGGCTGCACCGGCGTGCTGGTCGAATGCGGATTTTTATCCAATTACGAGGAAGAACAGCGGCTCCTGCAGCCGGAGTATCAGAAAAAGCTGGCCGCCGTGATCGCGGGAACGCTGTCCGTGTGGCTGTCAGAGGAGCATCCGAATGAAATCTAAAACCGTTTTTGTCTGCAAGCAATGCGGCAACGAAACGCCGCGCTGGCAGGGCCAGTGCCCCGCCTGTGGGGCCTGGAACTCGATCATTGAATTTGAGGATAAAAAGACGCCTGCCGCCAAGGCGGCAGGCCGGTCGGGCTTTTCCCGCTCCGCGCCGAAAAAGCTCAAAGAGGTGACAGGGGAGCAGGAGATCCGCTTTTCCACTGGCATGCACGAGCTTGACCGGGTATTGGGCGGCGGCGGGGTCCGCGGGTCGCTGATTTTGGTCGGCGGCGCACCTGGCATCGGCAAATCGACGCTGCTGCTGCAGATCTGCGCGTATCTTGGAAAAACGCTCCGCATCCTCTATGTCTCCGGCGAGGAATCGGAAAAGCAGATCAAGCTGCGCGCCGACCGTCTGCAGGTCGCGTCGGACGAGCTGTACATCCTCTCGGAAACCGATCTGACCGAGATTCTGAGCGCGGTGGATGAAGTCCAGCCGGATATTCTCATTGCCGACTCCATCCAGACGCTCTACAGCCCGGAAAATACCTCTGCCCCCGGCAGCATTTCACAGGTCAAGGACTGCACGATGGCGCTCATGCAGCTGGCCAAGAGCAGCGGCGTGACCGTCTTCGTCGTCGGCCATGTCAATAAGGAGGGCGCGATCGCGGGGCCGAAGGTGCTCGAGCACATGGTCGACTGTGAGCTGTTCTTCGAAGGTGAGCATGCAAGCAGCTACCGCATTCTGCGGGCGGCCAAAAACCGCTTTGGCTCGACAAACGAGATCGGCGTCTTTGAGATGGAGGGCAGGGGACTGGTTGAGGTTCCGAACCCCTCGGAGATGCTGCTGGCCGGTCGGCCGCTCGGCGCGCCCGGCACCTGCGTCGCCTGCGTGATGGAGGGCACGCGCCCGGTCCTCGCGGAAATTCAGGCGCTCGTCACCCGGACGAACTTCAATGTGCCCCGCCGCACGGCGGACGGCTTTGATTTCAACCGTGCGAACCTCATGCTGGCCGTGCTCGAAAAGCGCGGCGGCGTGAATATCGGCATGTCGGACGCCTATGTGAACGTCATCGGCGGTCTGCAGCTGGACGAGCCCGCGGCGGATCTGGCACTGGTGCTGGCCGCGGCCTCGAGCTTCCGTGACAAGCCCATCGATCCGTCGACGGCAGCCATCGGCGAAGTCGGCCTGACCGGAGAAATCCGCGCCGTGACCGGCCTTCAGCAGCGCCTGACCGAGGCAGCCCGCACGGGCTTCAAGACCTGCATCATTCCACGCCACGGCACGGCCAATCTCACCGCGCCGGACGGCGTGGAGCTGCTGCGCGTGCGCAATATCCGCGAAGCCATCGAGCTCGCACTGGCATAGGAGGAACACAGATGGAAGTCCATAAGCTATTGGAGACCTTACATATCGCCGAGCGGCTCAAGGACGAGCTGCGCCACTGCGACACGTCGAAGGGCCGGCGCGCGAGAGCGTCGCCGAGCACAGCTGGCGCATCGCGCTGATGGCGCTTTTCATGCAGGATGAGTTCCCGGAGCTGGACATCAACAAGGTCATCCGGATGTGCCTGATCCACGATCTTGGCGAGTGCTTCACCGGTGATATCCCGACGTTTTTGAAGACGGCGGAAGACGAGCAGAAGAAGGAAGACCGGGTGCTGGCCGACTGGGTCGCGTCGCTGCCGGAGCCGTATTGCCGCGAGCTTGCGGCGCTGTATGCCGAGATGAACGCCCTGCAGACCGGGGAGGCGAGGCTCTATAAGTCCTTGGACAAGCTGGAGGCTGTCATCCAGCACAATGAGGCCGACATCTCCACCTGGGAGCCGCATGAGTATGACCTCAACCTGACCTACGCCGACGATATCGTGACCTTCAGCCCGTATCTGCGGAGTCTGCGCGAGGCCATCCGCGACGATACGAAGCAGAAGATCGCGGACGCACAGAAAACAGAATGAGAAAAGCCCCGGAACCGTAAGGTTCCGGGGCGTATTTTGTAGATCCGCCTCGTCAGGCGTCTTTGACCATATGATAGAAGATCCCATCACCGGCAGAGGTCGTCTGGCGGATCGGTTCGCCTGCGATGCGGAAGCCGGCTTTTTCGTAGCACCGGACTGCCCGGCGGTTCCACGTGCGGACTTCAAGATACATGGGCTTTCCCGGAAACAGACTCCGGCAGATGCTGCACGCGATCCGCGTCATCTGCTGCCCGTAGCCCTTGCCGCAGTGCTCCGGCGCGGCGCCGATGCCAAAGAAGACCTCCGTTTCCTCCTCATAGAGATTGATGAACCCGACAAGGTCCGTCCCGTCATAGAAGGAATAAAAGTGATTCTTCGGGTTGGCAAAGCCGAAGCCGGTCTGCTTCTGCTGCGCATAGGGCGTGCTGTTATAGACGGCATAGTCGCCGTCGTACTCCCACGCCGTGATGCGGTATTTTTCTTCTTCGGTCGTTTTATGATAGGTAAGCATTGTCCCTCCTGCATGGAGATCCCCGCTTACGCGTCCATTTGATCCTGCTTAGTAGGCAACTTCCTGGTTAGCCGGCGTCTCCAGCAGCTCCGGGTTTTCCAGCAGCGTCTTGAGCAGCCGGATGGTCTTGGAGTAGTAATAGCCGTCCGCCAGACGCTCGTCGATCGTAAGACCCAGATCCAGCATCTCGCGCATTTCGATCGTGCCGTCCTCATGATAGACCGGACGCTTCGACTTTTCGCCGATGATGCAGAACACCGAGCAGGTACCCCAGTTGGTCAAGTGATGATAGCCGCAGTTGAGCTTGATGGAGCCAAGGTTCGAGATGACGCAGGTCGTATAGTACGGGTCGGTCTCAATGATGCTCGCCGGGATCCAGCCGTGGATATCCAGCCGCGTCAGGATCCAGACCAGGAACTTGCCGAGCCAGCGCGGCATGTGGTTGAAAAAGTCCATGCTGTCTGTCGACGAGTCGACCTTATGTACGTCCTTGCAGTCCAGGATCTGATGGCGAAGATCCTCGTGGATGGAATCGACGTCGGAGTCGTCCTTCGCGTGGATGACGGCGAGCGCCTCGGCGGCCTCATCGGCAAACTGCTTCTTGACGACGAAGGACATCGAGACCTCGTTGCGCTGGTAGAAGTTCTTGTTGGCGATAAAGCGGTTCATCTTCGGCCGCAGCGTGATCGTCTTGACGAGCGCGGCCACGATCAGATGGAACATCGTATAGGGGAATTCCGTTTCTGTTTCATTCTTTTTCTTGAGATACGCGTTCATATTGGTGAGGTCGATCGTCTCGCGGATGTAGGCCTCATTGTCGCAGCGGTTCGGGTAGATCAGCGGCGTAATGAAGTGCATCCCGTCGAGATCACGGAGCAGCACACCATCTTTCCGGTCGCCCCAGCGACGTTTTTTCTTTTCCATTTCAAATCACACACCTTTTTGACGGAATCCCGTCAGCAATGCCTATACGATACCAAAGAACGACAGGAAATGCAAGCCTGAGGGCCAAAATTCAGGCAAAAAGCGGCATTTGGCACACATCTGTTTCTCCAACGCGGGCACTTGTCAGGAACGTGTGTTTGTACTTGTAGAAGTTTCACAAAACATTCGGCGAAATTCACCCGTTTTTTCATATTTCACTACTTGACAGTATTAAAGCGGCAGAGTATAATGAGCCCATCATTTCAAGGAGGTGCGCACGATGATGCAGTTCACGGCAAAGCAGAATACCGCTTGTTCCGATGTGTCCAGCTGCGCACCGGCTACCTGCTGTGCAGCTTCTGCATGCACGGCTGATTCTGCCGCATTCTGCAAGGACACTGCTATTCTGGCAGTGTCCTTTTTCATTATTATTCTTGTATCCATTTGCCTTTGCATTCTGGGCCTTCGCGGCCTGCTGGTACGTCTGGTACTGGCGTGGGGCCTTGTAATTATTATGATGCACAACAGCAAAAGCGCAAAAAGCAACAGCGAGACGGATACCCCTGAAGCGGCCTGAGCGGCCGGATGAATCAGGCATTCGAAGCGGTTCTGCTTTTTGCAGAGCCGCTTTTTTGAATTGCATACAGTAAAAACAAAGTGAGGTAAATGAAAATGAAAAAAGCAATGAAACTCGTAAGCCTCGTGCTGGCAGTCGTCATGCTGCTCGGCTGCCTCGCAGCCTGCTCCTCCAAGTCGGCTACCACGGATTCGACCGCATCCACCGACACGGCGTCCACTGACACCGCTGCTTCTGATTCCAGCGAAGCTTCTTCTGACGGCGGCGAGATCGTTATCGCCCTCATCAGCAACACCACCGGCGACTACGCCCAGTACGGCCAGCCCGTCCGTGACGGCGCAATGCTCTACATCAACCAGCTGAACGCCAACGGCGGCATCAACGGCAAGCAGGTCAAGGTCCTGGAGTACGACGACAAGGGCGACGGCGTTGAGGCTGTCAACGCTTACAACCTTGCCTGCGACAACGGCATCACCGCCGTCTTCGGCGCAACGCTGACCGGCCCGACCATCGCTCTGGCTGACGCGACCTACGAAGACAACATGCCGCAGGTCACCGCCTCTGCAACGGCTTCCGGCGTCACCATGATCGACCCGGATGATCCCGACAGCGAGATCCGTCAGAACGTCTTCCGCGCCTGCTTCATCGACCCCTATCAGGGCAAGAAGATGGCTGACTACGCTGTTGAAAAGCTGAGCGCCAAGACCGCCGCGATCTTCTACCAGACCGGCAGCGACTACTCCGAAGGCCTGATGAACGCATTCGCTGAAGAGGCGAAGGCCATTGGTCTGGAGATCGTCGACACCGAAGCTTTCGCCGAGGGCGACAAGGACTTCAAGGCCCAGATGACCAACATCGCTGCTGCTGCTCCCGACGTTGTCTTTGCTCCGATCTACTACGCTGAGGCTGGCCTGGCCATCACGGCTGCCCGCGCTGCCGGCTGCACCGCGACCTTCATGGGCGGCGACGGCTTCGGCTCCGTCAAGAACTACGCTTCCGCTGACGACCTCGAAGGCTCCGTCTACTGCTCCGGCTACGCGCCCGGCACCGACTCCGTCAAGCAGTTCGAGGAGGACTACAAGGCTGCTTACAACGTCGACGAGATCCCCAACATGTTTGCGCCTCTGGCCTATGACGCCGCTATGCTGCTCTGCGAAGGTCTGAAGGCTGCCGAAGCACAGGGCCTGACCGCCGGCACTGACGAGTACAAGCAGGCTGTCATCGACGCCATCAAGACCATGGACGGCACCGAGGGCATCACCGGCTCCTACGCGTTTGACGAGTTCAACAACCCCATCAAGCCCGTTGCCATTATCGAGCTGACCGGCGGTAACGAGGTCTATCAGGAAATGTTCTAATTTCCCTGATACGGCTTGAAAAATTCGGGAAACCAGTATATTATAGTTATAATTTGTCGGCCCCTTACGAAGGGGCCGACGCAAAAGCCGGGCAGGTACGGAGATCTTCCGTACCTGCCCCCGGCGGACATCGGATGGACGATTCCAACTCGGTTTGGCGTCGGCCATCGGATGTCCGCAAAGAGAAGGGAAAGTGAGGTATCAACATGAACCTGTCGTTGCTGCTCTCGCAGCTGTTCAACGGCCTGCAGACAGGCTCGATTTACGCGCTGGTGGCCCTTGGCTACAGCATGGTCTACGGTATTATCCTGCTTCTGAACTTCGCACACGGCGATATCATCATGGTCGGCGCCTACGCCGCCTTCTACGCTATGACGACGTTCCACATGCACCCCATCGTATCCGTTATCATCGCGGTCATTACCAGCACGCTCCTCGGCGTTGTGATTGAAAAGGTCGCCTATACGCCGCTGCGCAAGGCGCCGAGACTGAGCCTGCTCATCACCGCGATCGGTATCTCGTTCCTTCTGGAAAACGGCGCGCAGCTGCTCTTTGGCTCCGATACGAAGAGCATGGATCCCATTGTTCCGGGCAATATTTCGCTCGGCTCTGTGACCATCAGCAACGCAGCGCTGCTGACCATTATTGTGACCATCATTGCCATGGCGGCCCTGACGCTCATCGTCCAGAAGACCAAGCTCGGCAAGGCCATGCGCGCGGTCTCTGAGGATATGGGTGCGGCCCAGCTCATGGGCATCAGCCTGAACCGGACGATCTCCTTTACCTTTGCCATCGGCTCCGCGCTGGCCGGCATCGGCTCCGTCCTGTATCTGTGCGCCTACCAGCAGGCATCGCCCACCATGGGCTCGATGCTTGGCCTGAAGGCGTTCGTCGCAGCCGTTCTCGGCGGCATCGGCTCGATCCCCGGCGCGATGATCGGCGGCTTCGCCATCGGTCTTCTCGAGGCGCTGGTCTCCGCGGTCGGCCTGTCCGTGTGGAAAGACGGCGTTGTGTTCGCCATCCTGATCGTCGTGCTGCTCGTCAAGCCGACCGGCATTCTCGGCCGTCCGCAGACGGAAGTGTAAGGGAGGGGAGTCGGACTATGAAAAAGAATCGATCTGCCATCCGCATTCCCATGCCGCTGCGCTATGTGATCAACCTGATCCTCATCGTCGCGGTCTGGTTCGTCCTCAATTCGCTGATCCAGAGCGGCGTCATCACCAACTACTGGAGTGGCATTCTCATCACCGTCGGCATCAACATCATCCTTGCGACCTCTCTGAACGTCGCGACCGGCTATCTCGGCCAGCTCCCGCTGGGCCATGCAGGCTTCATGGCGGTCGGCGCTTACGCCGGCGGCATCTTCATGAAGGCCATGCCGGTGCAGGAGCTGCTCAAGTCCGGCAACACGGGCGCTGCGATCCCGTACATCCTGCTGGCACTGCTCATCAGCGCGATCGTGGCCGGGATCTTCGGCATCATCATCGGCATCCCGGCGCTGCGTCTGCGCGGCGACTATCTGGCCATCATCACCCTGGGCTTCGGCGAGATCATCCGTGTCATCCTGACGAATATCGACTCCGTCATCGGCACGGACTTCACCTACGGCGCAGCCGGTCTGAAGCGCATCCCGAAGTATTCCTCGTTCACGCTGGTCTTTATCTGCGTGGTCGTCTGCTGCTACATCATCCACACCGTCATGAAATCCCGCCACGGCCGCGCGATCCTCTCCATCCGTGAAGATGAGATCGCGTCCGAGAGCGTCGGCGTTCAGACGACGTACTACAAGACGTTTGCGTTCGTCGTGTCCGCCATGATGGCCGGTATCGCCGGCTGCCTGTACGCGGGCTATCTCGGCTCTTTGTATCCGTCGACCTTCAAGTTCATGAAGTCCCATTGAAATTCTGGTCATGGTCGTGCTCGGCGGCATGGGCTCGATGCTCGGCTCGATCCTGTCGGCAACCGTGCTGACCATCCTGCCGGAGCTGCTGCGTTCGTTCTCGGATTACCGCATGGTCGTATACTCGCTGGCGCTTGTCGTGATGATGATCTTCCGGCCGAAGGGACTGCTCGGCAGCTACGATTTCTCGCTGTCCCGCAGCCTTGAGACGTTCCTGAACCGGCTGACCGGACGCACACAAAATCCAAAGAAGGAGGCGGCAGACAATGAGTAACAAATGGGTCAATCCGCAGCCCAAGCTTGTTCCGCAGCCGTACACGAACCTGCTGACCGAGCGTGATATCGGTCGGCCTCCCATCCTGGAGACGCGGCACCTCGGCATTGATTTCGGCGGTCTGACCGCTGTTGCCGACTTCAACCTCGCCATTGGCCGCACGGAGATCACCGGCCTGATCGGCCCGAACGGCGCAGGCAAGACCACGATTTTCAACCTGCTCACCAACGTGTATAAGCCCACGCGCGGCTCCATCCTGCTCGACGGCGTTTCGACGGCAGGGAAGAGCACGGTCGAGGTCAACCACATGGGCATTGGCCGAACCTTCCAGAATATCCGTCTGTTCCGCAATCTGACCGTGCTGGACAACGTTCTGATCGGCCTGAACAATGAAATGAAATATTCCGCCGCTTCCGCCATCCTGCGTCTGCCGGAATACTGGAAGCGCGAGCGCATCGCCAAGGAGCGTGCGCTGGAGCTGCTGAGCATTTTCAACATGGAAAATGTCGCCGATCATCTGGCCGGCAGCCTGCCGTATGGCGCGCAGCGCCGGTTGGAGATCGTCCGCGCACTGGCGACGAATCCGTGCCTGCTGCTGCTCGACGAGCCTGCCGCCGGCATGAACCCCTCCGAAACCAGCGAGCTCATGGAGAACATCGTCAAGATCCGCGACACCTTCGGCATCGCCATCATGCTCATCGAGCACGACATGAACCTCGTCATGGGCATCTGCGAAGGTATCTGCGTTCTGAACTTCGGTAAGATCATCGCAAAGGGCATGCCGAACGATATTCAGGCCAACCCGGCCGTTATCGAAGCGTACCTCGGCAAAAAGAAGGAGGGCTGAGATATGCTGCTTTCCGTCAATGATCTTCATGTCTACTATGGCGCAATTCATGCGGTCAAGGGCGTTTCTCTCGAGGTCAACGAGGGCGAGATCGTCACGCTGATCGGCGCGAACGGCGCCGGTAAGAGCACCGTCCTGAATACGATCTCCGGTCTGCTGCGCGCAAAATCCGGCACGATCGAGTTTATGGGTACGCCGATCAACACCATGGCCCCCAACAAGATCGTCCAGCTTGGCCTTGCGCAGTGCCCGGAGGGCCGCCGCGTGTTCGCGCACATGACCGTCGAGGAAAACCTCGAAATGGGCGCGTATACCCGCCCCAACAGCACCATTGAGGGCAATCTGGAGCACGTCTACGAGCTGTTCCCGCGTCTGAAGGAGCGCCGCAAGCAGATCGGCGGTACGCTCTCCGGCGGCGAGCAGCAGATGCTTGCCATGGGCCGCGCCATGATGTCAGAGCCGAAGCTTCTGATGCTGGACGAGCCGTCGATGGGTCTGGCCCCGATTCTGGTCGAGCAGATATTCGATATTATCCGTGAGCTGCACAAGGCCGGCGCGACCATCCTGCTCGTCGAGCAGAACGCGCAGATGGCGCTGCAGGTCGCCAACCGCGCCTACGTCCTTGAGACCGGCAAGATCACGCTCTCCGGCTCCGGAAAAGAACTTCTTGAAAGCGATTCCATCAAAAAAGCCTATCTGGGCGGTTGATTTTCAAAGCATACAAACAGACAGTACGCAGTTTTCGCTGTGTACTGTCTGTTTTTCGATATCCATTGTGTTTCCAGGAATCTATGCTATAATAAAGCAGGGTCAAAAACGATCCAAATGCAAAACAGAAAGGGTGGTTTTTTATGAAAATGAAACGTGTATGGAGGGTTCACGCTTCCTAACCCTCCGAATCATTTTTTGGAGGAAACAACATGAAAAACCAGATCACCATCCGTGAAGCGATCACCGAGGCCGACATCGCAGCCTTTTGGGAGCAGCTTCACACCTATCACATGCGGGACATTTTTCCAGATCCGGAAGACGAAAATCGTAAACATTTTCTGGACGATACCGAATACCGTGCGCAGATCCAGCACGTGCATGACCGGCCGCAGGACCGCTGCTATTACCTGTTCTTTCATCGGGACGGGCAGGACATCGGCTTTGCGCTGCCGGCGATCTTCACCTCGGAGGACGGGAAATGCTTCATTTTGGAGTTCTGCGTTTTCCCGGCGTTCCGGGGTAGCGGAACAGGCCGAACCTGCGCCGATGCACTTCTAAGCTGGGCAAAGATGCGCGGCGCGCGCTATGCGGAGCTGAACTACGGCGGGGATGAGCGCCGCCTCTGGTTCTGGAAACGCGTCGGTTTCGTTGAAAACGGCGCTGACGAGTGGGGAGAACCGCTGATGCTCCTGCCGCCCGCAGATCCGGTGCCGTTTACCGTGGAGGTTTTGGAGGACCCGGATGACTGGCAGCTGCGGAAGCTGGAAAATGGCTTCAAACGGGAGATCGGCGAAGACGTGCTTACAAGTTCCCAGCAGAAACGGCTCCAGCAAGCCGTCAAAGAGGGGAGCATTACGTTTTTTATCGCCAAACGCGGCTATCGCGCCGTGGGCATGTGCAGCGTTGCTGCATACTACTCGACGTTCTCCTGCGCAAACACGGGCGTATATGAGGATTTTTATATCGAACCTGCCTTCCGGGGCAAGGGCATTGCGCGAAAATTGGCAGAAGCGGCGCGGCGCTGGTGCCAGGAACATGGGATCGCGAGCTTAACGGTATGCTGCGCTCCGTGTGACGAGGCGATGTATCGGGCACTCGGCTTTGATACTGGCCTTGGAAAGACCCTCGCACATATCGAATAACTAAAAAAAATGGACAGCATGCATTCCATTGCATGCTGTCCATTTTTATATTTTCAGCTTGGAGAGGGGATTGGCCTCTGCGGCGATCTTCTTGTCCGTGTTTTCGATGTGGGTGTAGATCTGTGTCGTGTTCAGGTTTTCGTGTCCCAGAACTTCCTGCAGCGTTTTCAGATCGACGCCGTTGGCCAGCATCAGCGTTGCCGCTGTGTGGCGGAGCTTGTGCGCGGAAAACTGCGACGCGTCCAGTCCAGATTCCAGCAGGTGCTTCTTGACCAGCCGGTGGACCGCGGAGACGCTGATGCGGTTTTTGTCCCGGGAGCCGAACAGTGCCTTGTTGTCCGTGAGGACGATGTTGTTCCGTTCTTCCAGATACCGGTCGATGGCCCTGCGGCAGGACGAGCCCATGTAGACGATCCGTTCCTTGTTGCCCTTGCCGACAACACGGATACGGTCTTCATAGACGTCTGTCAGATTCAGCCCGACCAGCTCCGAGCGCCGGATCCCGCAGTTGAGAAACAGCATCAGGATCGCAAAATCCCGGTTTTTGTTCGGGCCGTCGACAGCTTTCAGCAGCGCGGTAGATTCTTCCAGTGTCAGGTATTTCGGCAGGCTGCGGCGAATTTTGGGGAATTCGATATCTTGACCGGATTGTTCTGGATCTGCTTGGTGCTGATCGTCAGATACTTATAGAGCGCCTTGATCGCCGAAAGCTTGCGCGCGCGTGAAGCGGCCGCGATCCCGGCGTCATTCGGGCCTTCGCGGTTCTGACGGTCGTTCGTCAGGTAGGACAGGAAATCAAAGATCTCCGACGAGGTAACAGTATTCAAAACCGCTGTGTCGATCCATTTGATATCGATGGAATCCAGCGGCGTATTGTACGGCAGCTCCCGGCGCATCAGCGTCAGAAACCGAAGAAACATACGCAGATCCAGATGATATTCCGAAACCGTGCGCCGTGATTGGCCCTTGATCGATTCATGATACGATAAAAAGTCCCGCAGTACCTTGCGGACATTCAGAATACTCTGCATCCCAAAAACTCCCTTTCGCCGCCATCCAGCGGCGGTTGTCTTCATTATAGCACATCTCCACTTCAAACGCAACAAAATCTTTATTTTGTTGCGTTGGAGAAGGGCACCAAAAAAAGGCTATAGTGTAGCCCCCTTCCCTCAACGGCGGCGTTCAAAGTCAAAATTGAAGCCTCAACAAAAAAACGGTTTTGTAGCGTTCACTCGTCTGAACTTCATAGCTGATTCAGATTTGTGACGTTCATCTTGATTTTTATTATACTCGGCTCAAGCGGAATGTCAAGAACTTTTAATGAAATATGAATTTATTTTTAAAGTAAAATCGATGAATTCCAAACTAATTTTTGAATATTAAAATTCAAGACAGTGCTGTTATGTTATTGTAATGGAACTGTCATTTTTTATACCCACTTCCCCGGAAACCGGAAGACTGTCATACGGGAGAATATTGTGTCCTGCGGACGGCTGCGACGGGAAAATATTCATCTGTCAAGCAGCTTTCGCGGCATAAAAACCAGTGTGCGCACTGGATTTATTCCACGGTCAACTTGACAGACGAAAATGTCCCGTCCGCACGGCGGGCAACCGAAATCGCCCCCGCGATTCCGGCAAGCCTGACTTTTATTATGATAAAGGGAGTGCGTACAATGAAACAGACAGTCAGAACGAGCAGAACGGCAGGATATTTGGAAAAAGATTTTCAGGGCCTTGAACGCGGACAGCTTCAACGGGGAATTGGAAGAACCTGTTATTACGATTCAGGACACGCCCACGGCATACGGTCATGTGACCGTTGGCAAGGCATGGAGCGTTAAAGACGAGCGCCAGCGTGAACTTAACATCGCGGCAGGGACGCTGCAAAGGCCGATTGAAGAAGTCGCTGCGACTATGCTGCATGAAATGGTTCATCTTTACAACTTGCAGCACGAAATACAGGATTGCAGCCGAGGCGGAACGTATCACAATAAGAAATTCCGGATGAAGCACAAAAGCATATGCTGACGATTGAGCGTCACGAAAAAATACGGCTGGACAGTCACGAAGCCGACCGAAGAACTGATTGATTACATTATCAATAAGGGATGGGAAGATATTATGATGAATCGTGCATCATTCCCCTTCTCGATCAGCGGCGGCAGAAAAGGCAAGTCCACGGGTGAAGACGGAACGGAAACCACGAAGCCAAAGAGCAACAGCAGGAAATATGTATGTCCGAAGTGCAAAACGATCATCAGAGCAACACGAGCGGTCAATGTGGTATGCGGGGATTGCGATATCCCGTTTGAATTGGTGGCGACAGAGGGGCGAAAGCCCCCTCCCCTTTCATTGGCAGAATCAAATAAATATTGTAAGATTGAAGCAGCGAAAGGTATAAACAAAATCTTCGATATTGTTTATGAAATTTAGAATTGAAAAGGTATTATTGATATTTTTGAATATCAATAATCAAATCTAATGAAAGAGGGATAAAGAATGAAAAAAATGCGAAAATACGTACATTGCGCAACAGTGTATCAGCATGAAAGCGACCATTCAAAATTTCAAGCTTGGGTTAAAAATGGCAAGCATGAAGGATGATGGAATCACCGACAAAAACGAAGAAAAGATGATTAAGGAAATCACGAAAGACCTTGAGCGGTTACAAAAAACACTTGATTCCTATGAATATGTATAAGAAAAAGCACCCGTGCGCGCATGTGCTGCGCACGGGTGCTTTTTACCATTTTTTCCATTGCTTTTGCGGATATTCTTCGCGTGAAATCGTGTTGAACATCTTCCAAAGCGGCGGCGAGAAAATAATTTTTGTCGACCACGGGACAAAATAATATTCGTCAATAATTTCCTTCGACATATCGTTAATGCCGACGCGCTTCTTGATCTGCCGCCGATGGATAAACCACGGCAGCAGCCCTTTTTTCACGACATAAAAGCTTTTGCGCAAGCGTCCGAATCTTTTTGTCCATATCGTCAAAGCCCTGACTGAAAACGTCGATGGCAAGCTGGTAATGCCGATGGTATTTGTAAAAAGTACAGTGATTTTTTGGAAAAAGTCCTTGAAATCACGGTTATTGTATTCGATACCGGCTTCATCAATGATAACGCGACCGCCAGTGATCATATATGTACCAATATCGGTTTTCGGGTCAAGCTGATAACAGCCGGTAATGGGAACATTCGACCAGACAGGAATACCGCGCCTGATATCATGACGCGCCAAATATGCGGCGTATGTGGTTTTTACCGCTTCCGGGGACACCGAAAATAAATACTGACTATCTGAGGTGGCAGACGCTTCCTAGCAGCTTTCTGAGGCCTTTCTTGAGAAACGATAGAAAAAGACTTCTTATGACGCGCCGAGTAACGCGGAGTATGCGACGGAGGCATTTCTTGAACAGGTGCAGGAGCTTCTTCATCATGCGTATCCCCTATCAGGTTTTTAATAAAAAGAAAATTCGTTATCATCCATGTTTGTACCTCTTGAATCTTAATTTTTCAATATAGAAAAGGTGAGGTGCGAGGGAGAATCGCACCCCCACCGGGAAAAACGGTCAGACGTTCAGCAGCCGCTTGAACAGACCGACGCCAAGACCGACAAGCGGAATTGCGCAGAACAGCAGCAGAATCGGCGTTTTGACAATGGTAGAACCGACCGTACCAGCCCAGCCGATAGCCGAGGTAAAGACCTCACCGATAGACGAAAGCAGCGTTGCAATCGTAACAGTTGCAGCACCTTCCATAATTCATCATCCTTTCATATCATGTTTTTCTGAGATTAGACGTTCAGCAGACAGCTTGAACAGGCCGACACCGAGGCCGACAAGGGGGATTGCGCAGAACAGGAGCAAGAGCGGCGTACCGACAACGGTTTCACCGACCTTACCGCCCAGCCAATAGCAGACGTGAAGATAGAGACGATGGACGAGAGAATTTCAAGTCATTTTTGTTCACTTCCTTTCATTGTTTTTCTTTACAATATCAGTATTCCTACTGCTACGTAACGTTTCAAAGGCGGCAAGAACGTATAAGTTAAGCACAACGCCAACAACAAAGCACATCAACACCATTCCTACAAAATATACAATCGGTTCAGAAAGCAGCCAGTCAGCAAGCTTCCCGAGCATCTGAACATTGAAGTCAAGCATTTCAGACACGTTTCATCACCCCCGCAACAATCTTGAAGAAGCATAGGACGAAATTGCGAAAAGCACAACGTCGGCAATCACGCCCAGTCTACAGACGCAATACCGGAAGCGTTATACGGCGTGTACTCACCGAACAACTTTTCGGTCGGGATTCACCAGAGCCGCCCTGAATCCATGCACCGCCTGTTTCATCATCGGTCTGAATGGCGAACACGTTGACCTGTGTGTTGCCGGAGGTATCTTCCTGATGAATGAGAGCGGCATCATCGGGCGCGGGCGTGGGCATTTCATCGGAATCTGTTTTCGGCTCCCCCCTTCCGTGTCAGCTTCGGCTTCACAGTTGTAGTATTTGAAGTATTATCTTCAATTTCAGTTGTGGAGACTTCCGGCGTATAGATCGGATACCCAGAACCGTCATACCACTGACCATTGTACAGGAAGCGGTCATTTTCTGAATCGTATGAAGCGCTTGCAAGTTCCAAATCGGTCAGCGGTTCAACGGCGAGAATAGGCAGCGCAAGCAGCAGCACAACGCATAGAGCAAGTACAATCCGTTTCATTTTGTATCGTCCTTCCTTTTTTCATTTACCTTGATATTTCCATTATTGCCGCCGCGCTGCGAACCGCCGCGAAACGAGCCGAACAGCTTGCCAAGCAGACCGACGCTTGCGACGGCCACGGACGAGCCGAGCAGAAGCACACCGAGGGAAAACGTTGTTCCGGGGATGGTAAAGGATTCTATCACGTTCCATGAATTTGAGAGCCACGCGCCGAGAAGCTGCAATAAATCAGTTGACATAATTTCACCCCTAGATAAATGGTATAAAGAGATTTCAAAAAGCGCAACAGCGTCAGACACGAACGCAATGATAATGCGTACCAGTTTCACAACAACGATAAAGCCAAAGAAGGAAACGGCGGCAATGACAAGGACTTTAGCGCGGGAGGCATCCAAGAGAACAGAGCGGCAAACACAACTTCACCCCCTAATCAATCAGCTGAATCACGCCGATAATGACGAACAGCGCTGCAACGGCGAGAATCAGACCGCACAATGTCGGGCAGCAGCCCCCAAAGGGAGACCATGAAAAAGCACCAAAGCCGGCAAGATCATTAAAGTTACTCACTATCGACACCCCATAGAATGTAGAAGGCCAAATATTAGAGCCGGGGAAACAACTATAAGTCTGAACAAATTTCAGTTGACTAAAAGTTCCCGAATAATAGCGTGGGTCAATGACAGCAATAGGCTTCGAGCAAACTAGTACACCGTCAGAATCTTTAATATAAGCACAAATCAGATAAGGCTTACCCCCTGAGTTATATTGTCGAACAGGCAAAAAGCAGTAGATAGAGTATAATTATCAGAAGCAGAAACAGATGTATATGCCCACCATTTACTATCAGAATAATCATACTGACAAATGGTGATAACGGCCATATCTCTGTTCATGCTAAAGTTGATAGAGCTACCGTCAGAATCGGTAACATACACTTCATAGATATTCGACCACTCACGATCCCAGCTAGACGAAGAATGAAGAGATACAAAATATGGGCGAACCAAGTCAACATTATAAGAAAGTCGGCCAAAAGCATAGAAATGAGCTTGCCAGTACGAAGTATCAATAGACGTGTATTGAATTGGGTCTCCACAATGCAGCATTTTCCCGTCACCGGCGTAGATGCCTACATGGGATACAGTATCAGCGCAATCATAAGTACCAGTGAAAAGACCAGATCACCGGGCTTAGCATCAAAGCGATCAACAGGAGTGCAAGCATCATATAAGCCCTGTGCCGTTGTTCTTCCGATGGAATATACTCCAGAATGGTTAAGAGCATAGCAAACAAAACCAGAGCAATCAAAAGCTATTTGTTTCAGGAGAAGAACCGCCGAATACATACGGATAACCGAGATACTTTTCGGCCTCAGCAAACAATTTCTGTACGGAATCATTGAATTCTCATAGCTGTTACCACCCTGCCCCGTATAACCGGAAAAGCTGATGGGGCGTGTAGATATAGGTTTTCTGGTCACCCCAAAGGTATTGCAATCGTTATAAGCGGAAATCGTAGACGGAATGGAAGTGAAGATACCGCCGAACAGGTCTGTTACAAAATCCACGATTGACAAAAGATGGTTAATCAGCTTCGAGACAAGAGCGCCCAAGCCTTTCTGATCACCACCCGTTAAAACCTTATCAGCAGCATTTGAAACGTTAATTTCAAAACCGTCGATAGCGTCTTGAATCCTTCAAACGGTCATTCGTTTCAGCGTTTTCAGCCTCAACCTTTTTGAGTTCTTCCAAAATATCACCGAGCAGCTTCACAGATTCCGTTGTATTCTGTTTAATTGTAGAAACAAAATGATTTGATACCGTCGATAGATGTTCCTTTGAGAAACAAGGTTCTTAATGATTTCATCAAGCTGCGCACCGGCTTCATCACCAAGAGAATCATGGAGAGCCCGAAATCTCTTCTAAAATGCTCAGAATATTAGTGTTACTTTCTTTTCAGATACTGACGCATAGCGGCAGTATCATCAAGAACAAAGTTGGAAAGCGTGTTGTAGATACCCTGCAAATATGAAGAGCAAAGGCCAACGTCTGTATTGATCTTCACCAGATGCCCGGCAAACTGCTCGAACCAACCGTTTGAAATGTCGAGCTTTTCACTGATTGCGTCAACAATATCTGAAATGTGGTTAATTTGATTCAGTGTGTTGGACAGGTATTCTTCAACATTCGAGAGGTCAGCCGCAGAGGGAGAAATTGAAGAACTGATACCGTCAATTAGGGGCTTGTATGGTTTCAGAACTCAGGCCGATGGAATCAAGCTTGTCATATATTCGGGGCAGATAGTTGAGTGTTGTAACAATCTGCTGCAAATAGGAAAGAACACTGTCTAAGTCGCTGCCCATGGCATTGATCTCACCGACAAGGATTCAAGATAGGTGTTGATTTGAACGGTGTTTTGAAATAAATTATTCAATACGCCGATAACATTCGTGATTTGCGCAATGACTTCGGTGTTGTTATTGATAACTGTGTTGTAGATATTATTGACGGTGCTGTTAATCTGGTCTTCTGAGGCGGAAGAAGCACCAGCGAGATACTTAACAAAAATATCAGAACTGCTGACAGTACAAGTGAGCCTTTTTCCGCTAATCGGGTTGTTTGTGCGGCCAGTAAGATTAAATACAAAAAATAAAGACGCAGCATAAGTCTTAACATAAGTCTTTCAAAGTAACCGTACCGGAGAAAGAATATAAATACGCGCCACTAGAAATAACAGGCGTTATAGAAGAACTGGAGGCAACGGAACTTTGCCATCCGCCGCTATCAGTTACAGAGCAAACACTTATACGGCCAAGTGGTTTAAGGTCAGACGAGCCAAAACCACTAAAACCGGAAACAGAAATTTGTAACAGAATATGAAATCGTAGAACCAGCAGGGAAGCGTATATAAAGATGAAGTGCTTTGCAGCTTTATACCTGACCATCCCGGAAATGAACTATAAATATTTTCGATAGGGCTAGAACCAAACCCGTTCATGCCCAAAGACGCATCGAAAACATATGACAGACTATCGCTAGAACCAACTGTGATAGTCTTGCCTGTGGTACTGCATGACCACTCTACCAACAATAGAATCAGCAGCGAAGGCCGGAACAGAGAGGCCGACAGGCTTTACGATCAGGCAGCAGACCAGAAAAAGCGCAAGAAATCTTTTCATTCTATACTCCCCTTTTTGAATGTTATTTTTCCAAAAGCAGGTCATTTGAACCCATTCCGTTTCTTCCTGCATACCAAGGGCTTTTGTACAGGTGAAAGAAATGATGAATACGGCAAGGAACGCTTTCAAGTCTCTTTGCTTTCTGCCTGAATGTTTATGTACTGCTGATTAAATGGAATGTTCGTAATATGTAAACTTTTTGTGAAGCAGGCCAGCTTGTTATTGGCGGCACGGACAATTCACACGGATAGCCGTCGAGGTAATTCAGCATATCCTGAATTTTCAGGCTGCTGCGGAATTCCTCAAAAACAATCACGTCCTGCCCCTTGTAGCTATCAAACGGATGATCATAATCCGTGACACGGTACATTCTGATAGCCGTACTTCTCCCATGACGGAACGTGTCTTGCCAGCGCCGGTCTCACCGGTAATATAGGAAACGTCGAGTTCACGAAAGCAGTTCTTAAACTGCTCATACCGCAGAATCTGACGTACATTTTCGATTTTATCCAGCTGCTGAATGTAGCGCGGGTTACTGTCGATGATTTCAAAATCAGAAAGACCGTCTTTCACCAAATCATATAGCTTACTCATATCTGTTCTTTCGCCCTGCCGTTCTTCCGGCATTTCTCCAAATTCCTCAAACGTGTTACTGTAATTCGTACCCTGATGTGTCTTTCCGGTTGAATCCGTGTAGTTGTAATGTCCATCCTCCGACTTGTTGTATTTCTCACCGTCGTCTTCAATACATAGGCGCGGTTCTCAGAACTCAAGCCCCCTACACTGGTCAACATGAGCAGTTGGAAATTTATTCTTAATTGCAGAGAATCGTATCGGATTCTGTCGGAAGATGAAAATATGTGTATGGAGCGTCGAACACTCGTCCCCTTCCTCATCGCACATACACCAGTAATCAAGCTTTTTAAACTTTTTCAAAATCTCGCGGATAGCGGCGATTCAAAAGGCCATGTGCAGAGGCCATTTTCCGTTGTTTCTCCGCTCTGCGTAATCGTTTTCAGCCATTTGTTACATTCTCCCCTGCTGCTGTTACAGCATGTTACAAAGTGCTGGAAACCTTGGAAGCATTGAAAACACAAGGTTTTTAAGCAAATGTTACATGTTACAGAAGTGTCCAAAGGGTAATACTAGTTGGACACTTGGGGCGCTTTGCCCCATGGACGGTTACATTTTCGTGAAGCCGAGGATATAACCGCGGAAGTCATAATCGACGTTATAGTCCTTATCGAGAACAATGTTGTCGAGCGGGATATTCCTTCGGGTCGAGCCAGATGCGGTCAGATCGCGTAACCCTCCACGCCGTTGCGCTGGAAAGGCCATCGACCACATTCGCAGCAAAGTCTTTTCCCGTCTTCTTGCTCTTGCCAGAAACAAACTGCTTTTTGCCAAGTACGTGAACTCTCATTTTTGAAACCTCCTGAAATTTGTTCGTATAATAAAAGACTTTTTTTGGCGATGAATCGTCAAAAAGTCTTGAATCGAACAGATATGAAATTTCAAATCCGTGAACGCAACAAAACCTCTGTTATTTTTGTTGCGTTCACAAGACAAACAAATATTGTCCTCTTCTTTTACCCGGTGCTGGCTCTGTTAATTGCGCTTCCTATCTGGCAGTGGGTTCGCGTCCTTCATCGAATCTTAAGCAATGCTTAATCGGATGCTTTCGCCCATGTGCGTGCAGATATGATATACTTGAGGCACAGAAACTACAAAGGAGAAAATTCTATGAACGCGGCAGTCAATGCGTTTTTTCTGATTTTTAAGCTGCTTTCCCTATACTTTTTGGCTGTTTCACTCTTCTGCCTGTGCAGGCGGAAAAGCAACAGCTCCACCGGACAAGGCGGTTCGCCATATTGATCGCAGCCAGAAATGAAGAAAGCTGCATTGCAGGGCTGATTGAAAGTCTTCAGGCGCAGAACTATCCGTCAGGAACTATTTGATATCTGGGTGCTTCCGAACAACTGCACCGACCACACCGTGGAAGCAGCACAGCGCGCTGGAGCCAGGATCATGGAAATGCCGTCCTTCTGTCCGCTCCAAAGGGTGCTGCGCTTCAGTATGCGGCGGACACACTTTTTGCGTGGCCAGCAGCACTACGATGCATTCTGTGTTTTTGACGCCGATAACGAGGCGGATCCCGCATTTTTAGCCGAAATGAATCAGGCGCTGTCGCGCTCTGCAATCGTCAAAAGCCGGATTCTCGCAAAGAACCGTATGCAGGCCGGAATCAGCGCCTGCTATGAGATTTATTTCTGTACGGCAAATCACTTTCTGAACCGTGCCAGAGAAGCTCTAGGGCTATCCGCCAGAGTAATAGGAACCGGCTTTTCCATTCGGCGCGATTTGCTGGAAGCGTTGGGCGGATTCCCCTGCTGCACGCTTGCGGAGGATGCTGAGTTGTATGCAGCCTGTCTGACGCACGGCGTCCGGATCGGCTACTGCGAAAGCGCCGTGACCTATGACGAGGAGCCGGTCACATGGCGCGCCTCGCTCGTGCAGCGCAGACGCTGGATGAGCGGCATCATGCAGGTTTCACGCCTGACGCTGCCAAAGCTTTTTCGGAATTTTCTGCGCCGACCCAGTCTGAACCGGCTGGACGGTATGCTTCAGCTTGCGTTTCCGTTCCTGCAGGCGCTGACCCCGTTTTTTACACTGGCAGCGTTCCTCGCGGGCAGCATATCCCTGCAAAGCCTGCCGGTCAGTCTGCTCTCCGCTTATGCTGGCAGTCTCGCAGTGGCTGCTGCGGCACTGGTGCTGGAAAAACGGCTGGATTTCAGACTGACAGGCGGCATCCTGCTCTATCCTGTTTTCATGGCGTGCTTTCTGCCGCTGCAAACGCTGGCGCTTTTCAAAACGCAGACGGTATGGCATGAGATCCGACATTCCGGCGTGAGGCTTGCATCGTCAGAGTTCCAGCTTCGCCGGAAGAAAATCGCATGAACCAGCTATACTCCATAGGAAACCTCTCAATGCTTATCCAAGTGCATAAATCACGCGATACAGGACCTGTTTCCAGAAGCGCTTGTCTGCGAGCAGCTGCTTTGTCAGCTGTTCCGCGTGCGCTTGCATCGGAAGCAGGTCTTCCCTGTTCAGCTTATGATGGCTGAATCTTGCCTTTTCAGCGATTTCCAGAAAATCGCTTGGAACCTCTGTTTTGGTCTGCCGGGCGAGCCAGCAGATGTGATGATAGAGCGCGACTGCCCGGCGGTTGGGTGAGCCCTCCCAATCGCAGTCTTCGAACGCTGAACCGCAGCGCGCGCCAAAGGAACAGGGCGGCAGCCAACACCAGAACCGGCCAAACAAAATGCAGGATATTAACGGACTTTTTGTTGGTTTTCTGCGGCGTCGTTCCTGACTTTCTGCGGGGGTATCCGGGACAGCGGGCGGTTCGTCGCCTGCGGGCGGCGTATCCTCCGGCTGGTTGTCTGCCGGCTCAATAGGAGCGGCAATGGGTTCCTCCGGTGCTGTCTGCGCAGGGGTGTCTGCCGCAGGCGTTGGATCATCCCGAAGCCAGCCGATCCCGTTCAGATAGATCTCCACCCACGCATGCGCATCGTCCGAGGTCACGGTCGTCCATTCGTTTTCATACACATCTGTGTAATAGCCGGTCACATAACGCGCCGGAACGCCAAGACATCGCAGCAAAATCGTCGCCGCAGTCGCATAATGCACACAGTAACCGGTTTCGCTGTCGTGCAGGAACCACGACACAAAATCTTCTCCGTCCGGCACAGCCGGCGTATTGAGGTCATAGCGGGCGCTGGCCGACACATACTCCAGAACACGCGGGATATACTGATACGGATCGGCGTCCTCCTCCCCGACCAGCTCCGAGAGGATGTCGGAAAGTGCCTGCCGCGTCTCATCCGGGACTTGTGTGTAGGTCTCATGGACGAATGCATCATACGCGCTGTTCTGCAACGGGCTGCGCGAGAGAACATAGGGAACCGTATAATTCGTCTGCTGCGAGGGGTTTTTGACGTAGGCGTCGTAAAACGGCTCCGCGTCCTCCGGAAACGCGGTTGCGTTGTATGGGATATAATAGATCCCGGACTTCATATCCGTTTCGATCGTTACCTCTGGCTGAAAGCTGACGACAGCCTCTCCTGCCAAAAGCGGATTATGCATATTCTTCATATCAGGATATGCATTTTCCGGGAGTGGTTTCCAACGGTTATCCTCATAAACGGCCATGGAATCCCCGCGCAGGTAGAATGAAGCGCCAGCCCAAGAGGATCCAAGCGTTGCTTTTACGCGCATCACAGAGAGCGGCCAAATTGGCGCTGCGGCCCGACCCGGTTGAGATTGACGCCAGTTACGCTGGAATCCCAGAGATAGCTGCCGAGCGTACTGGGGCTGATAGGCGAGGTGAATTTCACCTGTCCGGTCTGCGCGTCGCGGCGGAAGAGCGTCAGCCTGTCTGCGGCTGTGGAGATAGTTTCCTCGCAGATGGTCGGACCATTGGCGCGGTCATACGTACCAGCCGGAAACAGAACGGCGAGCAAGCCGATCAAGAGCGCCAGCGGCGCGGCCAGAAGCAGCGCGCGCCAGCCGGTTCCCCTCGCCTGCCTGCCGTGCGCGGAGCAGCTGCGTCAGAAAGAAGCAGCGCAAGAACACCCACAACGAGCAAGATGGCCCAGACCGCCGGAGGCGTCTGCAGAATGATCAGGCACAGCGCCAGAACCGGCAGCGTCAAAACAAGCAGATAGACAAGGCTTTCACTGCGCATGACCGTCCAGCTGCAAAGAAGCGCATAGAGCGCTGCAATCAGAATGAAAATCAGTGTTGCGTCGCGTCGGCTGCGTCTGTCAACTGGATCACCTGTATACCCGGAATTGCCTCCGAATATTGCTGGGTAACGGCAGAGACAAGCACGGAAGCACTCTCGAGCAGCTGAGCGCGCAGCATATAAAGTCCACCGCCCGCAAAGCGCAGCCACGGCCAGCAGCCAGATCCAGCTTTTGGGCAGCAGGAAAGCAGCGCGGAAAAGAGCAGCGCCGCAAGGACGCACGCGCATACCAGCAAAGTCGTCCGCCGGAACGGAAAAAAGATGTTATAATGCAGAAACACAGACCGCCAGACAGGCCGGATGCGCAGAGCAGCGACGGAAAAAAACGTGTATCTTGACGATCTCATGCCTGCTGCACCTCCTGTTCCTCCGGCCATGGTCTAATCCGGGAAGTCCTGACCCCAGGCGGAGAAGCAATGCAGCCTCGTCAATCACGACGCCCGGACCACAAGGTTCTGGACACTGGAATCTTCGATGGTCTTGAGCGGGAGCCACCTGGGCAGCAGCGAGGCCCCCGGACCTCGACCATCCCTCTCCAAAGCGTTGCAAGTTCAATCGGAGACAGCAAGCCATTGATATAGACGGCTTCCGAGATTCCTTTCTTCTCCAGATTCTCCACCCAGTCCTTCATCAGGGATTGGGAGCGGTGAGATCTGACAATTCAGCCCCTCTGACGGTCTCCCCTGCATCAATGCCGGCAGTTGGAATGTCAGCGACTTCCTCCGCCTTTGTCGGGAATATGGGGCAAGCAACGATTCACCTTTAATCGCCACAAAGCTTTTGCCGCATATCTCCTGCAGCGCTCCCTCCGAAAGTCCTGAAACGGCTGTAGCCTCTAAACCACTTTCAAATGAATCATTCAAAGTATCTGCTTTTTGTGAGCAATATTTGGCATCGAGCACTCCAAAGTCTCACGGCCCTTAAACCTCTTAGTCACATTCTGATAGCTGTGAAGCAAATCCATCAGCTGAGTTATGTGGAATTTCTGTCAATTAAAAGCTGATCAAGCCGCATGGCATTCCAAACCTGTGCTCCCTAACAAAGACTCGATTTGAATGCTCGCAAACTTTGCCTTTTAAATAACTCTCGGAAGATGTCCGGCAGTGAGATCTCCTCGGAAAGAACGGCTTCCTTTGGGATTACACATTCAATGCTTTTGAAAATCCTGAGAAGTGATATCCCTCAAGTTCAGCAGATCATAGTACAGCTGCTGAAAATCCTTGTCCAAGGCTCCTGAACGCCATCACCCTCATCAATCATAGTAGATTGAGCCCCTCAAACTGTCAGA
>VOFK01000987.1_pt1 | contig 68242 bp, 86 predicted proteins | sample 5384121 | NCBI WGS metagenome assembly VOFK01 (sample SAMN12384730, study PRJNA508395) | human gut metagenome | isolation source: healthy gut J | host: Homo sapiens | reverse complement strand
AGCATAGTAGCCGTGGTCAATGCCGATAATGATGTTCATAGTGAAAATCCTCCCTTATTGTAAATAGGTATAAAATGGGAAACTTGAAAACAAAATGAAAACTGCCGGGAAAAAGCAAAAAATCCCGCTTCATTGGCTTTTTTCTGGTCCTATATGTTGATTAAAATTATTTCGCACTGTGGATTATAGTCCACCAACGCGTTGAGCGCACCATTCGTTCCTCTGTCTACAACAATATTTTGTTTGACAAGAATTCCGAGTTGTTGGTCTTCCTCCATGCCTGTAGACACAAAAGTGCCTTGCGGTTCGAAGCCCGCAAGAGGCACTTTTGCAGTTATACCTTAATCATCAACCAACACCGAGGACTTGTCTCATTTCCCTTCCGATTGACTGCCAAACACAGTGATAGATATGCCAGTAATATGATTAAATCTTATAGTTTTGGTCAATCTGTCGATTGCGATCAAGCGCATAATGTGTTTTTAGAATTAGGAGTTTACGTTCATCTCGTAGACATCAGCGATTGCCACTGCGTTTTTTCAGGTAGAGTGCAACGATAAAGCCACCCACGGCCAAGCAAGCCAGAATCGACAGCACTTCATAAGGGAAGTTATCGCTCGTCTGAGGAATCGCGCTTGTTGCTCCGCTGCCAGATGCCGCTGCACTGCCGTCATTCGGCTTTGCAGTAGGCGCAGCACCCCAAGTGCCGTTTGCAATTCCTCCCGCAATATCGGGATGTTCATCCTTCACAGTATCAGCAGGTTTCTGTACCGGCTTCACAGTATCAGCAGGTTTCTGTACCGGTGCCGCAGGTTTGGTCTGGGCAGTATTTACAGCATTCCGCACTGCATCAAGGGCGGCTTTCAAAGTCTTCAGCACTTGCGCGGCCTGCGATAGCAGCTTCCGCATCAGAAATTGCCTGGCGGATAGCGTCCGCGCTCTCCACAGTATACTTGCTCAGGTCAAGTTGCTTGGTTTCTTCAACCAAAGCATTCAACTCGGTGGCATCGCCAGCCTTTACCAATGCCGCCGCTGCGGCCTGCAACGTCCGTGCTGCTGCATCTACAGCCTCCTGGGTAGCGTTTTCATTGGCGGCGACCGTCTTTGCGGCCTCCAATGCATCGGCAACCAATTTCCAGGATTTTGCAGTATGAGCGTTCGCATCCATGGCCTCCACCTTGGAGATCATATCATCAATTGCAGTCATATCTGCTCGGAGCGCCAGTGCCTTGTAAGCAGCTTCCAGATTTGTATAAGCAGCTTCGATCTCATCGGCGGTTGCATCACGGTTGGCGGCGACCTTCTCAGCTTCTGCCAAAGCCTGGGCAAGGGCAGCCCAAGAATCAGGCTGATACCTGCTTTCATCCAGTTCCTTGATGCTGTCGATGGCCGCGACCAGGTTCGAGTTGTCAGCACGCTTCACAAGGCTTTCCATGGCGTCCTGCAGAGCGTCAGCTGCATGGTTGACAGTCACCTGGTTTGCATCCTCAGCGGCAGAGATGCTCTGCGCTTCGGCCAGCGCAGTTGCAAACGCTGCCCAGCTGGTGGTCGTGTAATCGTCTTCCACCCGGGCGGAAGCCTGCTCGATCAGCTGATTCAGAATGGTCTTGTCCACAACAGGCTCGGTGGGCTTGGCCGTAGCGTACAGTTCGGCCTCGTAGATGCGGACGCAGGCAGCCCAACCGGTGGTATCGGTACGGCTGACATTCAGCTTGAAGATCCGTCCGGTCGCATCGCCCAGATCATTGGTGGTAACATCGGCCGCGTTATCGGTGGTCTTGGCACGCTCTGTCCAGTTCGCAGCGTCTGCCAGCACAGCGTTCCGTTCCTCGGCCTCCATGGCCAGCAGTTCGTCCACGTTGACCTTTTCTTCGTTCAGCACATAGAACTCGTAATTGGCAGTGTTCATGCTGCCGTTGCCGGCCGTCGGCGTTTCCGCCACGCCGACGTGGGAGACGACCAGCTGCCGGACGTTGCGTTCTTCGCCAATGTCAAAGGCGACCCACAGGTTGCTGCCATCCTCGCACCATTTGCCGGTATCGGGGTTTTCCTTGTCGCCGTCAAACAGCTTTTCGGGGCCCTGGGCAGTGCCCAGTTTTTTGCCGTTGTAGCCAACGATGGTCGCATTCTGGGACACCAGTTCCAGCTCGCCCACAGGCTCGGTGACGGTCACGGCAGCGCTGCCGGAAACATTCGGATCCTGAACCGAGGTCGCAACAACGGTCAGCTGCTCTGCGGTCTCGTCCTCCGCAACGGTCAGCAGGCCGGTCTCGTCGATCTCAGTCGCCTCAGAGACCGCGCCGTCCACGCTCCAGGTCACAGAATGGTCGGTGATATTCTCGCCGTTGACCATAGCTGCAGCAAACTGCTTGGTTGCGCCCTTCTCCACAGATGCAGTAGCGGGCGATACCGTAACAGATGTAACGATTGGCCCAACAGAATCGCTCTGCAGGGTAACATTCACATCGTAGGTCTGGCCTTCGGTCACGACCAGGCGCTTCACAACCGTGTCGTTGATCAGGTAGCCTTCAGGAACATTTTCGCACTTAATGGTGTACGTCCCCAATACAACCTCAGCAGGTTCGCCGGTAGTCACAGTATAGACCTTTTCGTTGTTGCTGTTGTAAACGCCATAAGTAACGCCGGTCAGTTTCTCGCCCTTGGCATTGGTCGCCACCAAGTTCAAGAAAGCGGTCGGTTCCGGGAATGCGGGGATTTTGACAGTATACTTATCAGAGATCAGCTTACTGACGCGTTTTACTTGCAGGGTGAGTTCACTGCCCGCACGCGGGACCCGAATGCCACGGATAATTACCGAGGTTTCGCCAGCAGCCACCGGGAGAGAGGCTTTGGTGTATTCACCAGAGTTGTTCTCGTAAACGTAGACCACATCGCCTTCACTCAGGCCATTCACCGTAAGAGAAATATAGATGTCGCCACCGTTGGAAGAACTAACCGAGCCAGGCTGTGAATAAGCTTCCGCTGTAACATCCCTTGCCGCCTCAGATTTTGCGGCATTTTCCGCCTCAAAGCTCGCGCTCAGCTTGATGCTTTCTGCGGAACCTGTGGCGGTGGTGGTGTAGTAAATACGTCCGGCTTCTTGCGTGCCAAAGTTAAGGCCGGTGATAGTGACAGTGCCGCTTTCTGCAACCGCCTCTCCGATCTTGTTATACTCGCTGCCGGATTTGGTGTAGACCGTGACAGTCTGGCCCGCAGGCACGTTCTTCAGTGTGAAGGTATCATTGGCGCCCGTGCCATTCTCTGCGGCGGCAAACTGGATGGACACCGGCTCCGTCTGGGGGAACTCGGCGGTCTCGAACATCTGCCATTCATAAATGCGGATACCGCCCCAGGGGGAAGTTCCATCATCATAAATGCGCAGTCTCCATTTCTGTGCAGTCACCGGTTCGTCCAGCAAGACATCCGTTACAGCGGCGGTGTTGTGCTGGATGCGCTTTGCCTCTACCCACCCGCCAGACGCATTCTTATACTCCAGAGCAAAGTCGACGGTGTTCATCAACACATCCTCGCCACCGTACTGGGCATGTTCTACGCGCCAGCGGCGGACCGTCACCTCACGACCAATGTCAATGTCCATATATCCGGTCTCCGCATTGGTAACACACCATTTGGAACCATTCAGGGAGGTCCCGTCAATGGCCTTGGAGGCAGGCTCGCTCTCATTCTGGCCAGAATATCCGATTACCGTCGCCCCCAAGCAGACGTTTTCGAATTCTTTTGGTTCGTAGACTTCAGAGTCCTCATTGCTATACAGCCAGTCGATTATCAGTTCGGTGCCTTCACCGCGTACACCGTTGGCATTAACGGGGACGACTTTCAGCGTCACGTCGTCTTCGTCAAAATCACGAACCAGGGTAGGCAGGTAGAAGGCCGTGTTGGGGGTCTCCATGATCAGATTAGAAGTCCCGTTCGCGTTGACCTTGTAGATCTCATAGGAAGCAGCGCCGTCCACAGCATCCCAGTAAATACGTGCTTCCGCATCATAGGCGTTGTGATACAGGATCTCGTCCAGCGCCACAGAAGTAGGACCGGACAGCGCCGCGCGATCCTGATCCAAAATGGCAAGCTGGCCCAGGTTGATGTGGTAGTCGGACACAGCAGTATCGCTTTCCACCTTTAAACCAATGGCATACAAAGTCTTGCCGGCATGATCAGAAATATCTACCACCGTGGTGGTCCAGGTATCAGCCTCACTGGCAGTCAAATCGTAAGCGACTGTTTCGCATTCCTCATAGCTGGCAGTACTGTCATCGCCATAATAGGCAACCAACCTGGCCTTGCCATCATCGTTCTTGGCCGTCAGGCTCAGTGTCATGCCATCGGTCACAGCGACATCGGTGCTGTACAGCATGATGTCGTTTGCCTTGTTGGCATCCAGATCACCATAGAACTGAATGGAAGTGCCGCCGTTATAGGCGTCAGTGAAGTCATAGTCGCCATCAAGCTTCGAGCCGTCAGAATCGATGATCCAGGTCCAGGTGGGCATAACGTCCTGCACGGACTGGTAACTCCACTCGTTGTCACGGGAGAGTTCACCATTCACATAATAACCATCACCGTGGCCGGAATTAAAACTGGTTACGAACGGTGTGCTGAGGATCGGCGTCTTGTCGGCGAAGAATCGGGACATACCCAGCCAAGTGGATGAGGAAACATTAGCCACTTCTACCCGCGGATCTGAAGCAGAATTGACATAGAAGTCTTGTTCAACCTCGTGGAACTGCGCTCCGTTTGCAGAGTTACCTAACGTGGAGTTGGGGCAATACAGCGCGATGGATAGCTTTAGCTTGCCATCCTCGTCCACGAGCAGTTCATCACGGAAAGGCGTGTTCATGCCGTTTTTGCTGTACATCCAAGCCCGCATAAGCATCGAAGGGGCTGCGGTTAATAGAGTTCATCGTGCTGACTGTAGTAGAAATCTGCCCTGTATACCAGTTGTAGTTCATAAAGAACTCATTGATTCCCACAGAGCCATCATCGCTACGCTCCATCCAACGCTGGTTCGAGCTATTAACCGCGTTCTGGTAAGATACGCCGCCGGAAGGCAGCATCGAGTCGTACCAGCTAATCAAGATGTCGGGGCACTTGGCGCGCATGTAGCGGATCATCTCATCCAACCTGGATGCAATCTCTGCACTGCAGCCAAAGGATTCCTGGTTGAAGAAGTATCCATCAAAACCATAGTAATCCATCACTTCCAGTAGCTTATCTGCCACGGGGAAACTGCCATCTTCCGCCTTTTGGCAGAAAGCGTCAACTTCCTCCGCATAGCCCGAGCCAGATCCCCAAAGGGAAGCCCAGTGTAGCAACGACCGGCACACCGTTGGTGTGGGCAGCGTCAGTAAATTCGCCGGTGGGGCAGCAGATCAGGCCCCTCCTCAGAACCGGACCAGTACACAAAAGAATTGGTGTACTGCCAGTAGTTGAAGGACCAGCTCATGAAGTTCTCGGTGCCTTGTGAACTGGTGGTGTCGTGGGAAGAGTTAGCCAGGGAGCAGAGCATGAGCTTTGCTTCCGGATTTGCCTTTGGGTTCACGACAAAACCGCCCTCTCGGTTTGCCATGGGAATGCTCGCCCTGCTGTATCGTGCGTCCGGGTCAGATTCCGGCGTCCACTCCAAAAGAGTGGCCACGCTGAAAGAGGGGCCGATCGGCATCAGGGACTCGTGTGCGGCATACGCTTCGTTCATCTCCGCTGACCCGTCTTTGCCGGGGGTCGCAGCACTTGCGGGCAATGCGGTACCGGACAGTACCATAGCCAGTGCCATCAGACATGAACCGAAGCGTTTCCAACTTCTTGTTTTCATTGGTAAAGCACATCCTTTCATTTCTCTTTTCTCAGATGCATCTAATCAATCGCGCCGAACCGGGTAATTTTGCCGAAAGCACCCTGTTGTTCCCTTTGAGGTTTGGAACTTACAATGATGACGCCGCTCTTGATTCAAACAGAACAGTCCGGGATTACACATCAAAGCGTTTCCATTCAATGCACAGCAAAATACTTTCACAGGGATCCGGTTGGGCTTTCCCTTAAGCACCACCTCCGCTCAAATTGATTTATATCCACCAGGAAACGTGGTCTGCCGCGCTCATTTGTCAAGCAGATATACATTTCTGCTATGCATGTGCGCGTATGGCCAAACCCGCTTCTGGCAAACACTCCTGTTTCCGGCCCAATAACGGCTACATAAAGCCCTGGCACAGAATCAACGCCATTTTTATGTATCGTCCCGTTCATTCCCAAACAAATTAGCAGGCAGACGGACAGACAATAGAGTGGGTAGATATCGCTACCATCAGCAACACATCGTTCTATTGTTCCACTTGACCGCCTCTACCGCGCCTTGCTTGAGGCATTGGATCGGCACACCTGATGCCAGAAGCTTCATAAGCGGATAGATTCAAAATTTATTCGGGTGTCTCTGATAAACCAAAATGCTGGAAAATTCGCTAAAAGATAACGGATGCAAGGCGCGAGACCACCGCAATACTTGGTGTATTGCAAGGTTGAGTAACGTAGCAGACGCTGCTTTTGGGCAATACCGAGCAATTCAAAATGCCAATGCGGCGAGCGAGACGCGTGACCGGCTAAGAGAGAAGCACAGGCAATCCTTGGTGGATTGCCGAGCATTTTCTCAACGCTGATCATGTGCCGCGGCCGTCGCAGCGATGCTTTAGGCTTAAGCCGAGAATTGTGCGGGGATGCCCCGGTAGAATTAGACAGTGCTGGGGATTTTTCAGATACCCTCTAGGCTACGCACCACATACAAAGTGGTTTGAAGTTTTTATTGCCGACAATGGAGCGGCCATCTTGCCCAATTAGCTTTCCAAACCAAAATGTTGTGCGAACCACAATCGCTGTTGGCTGCCACCAGGCAGACATAGCCCACACTTGTGCAAGCGATTACCCACAATTTCAGATGTCAAGTTGCATCGTCCTTGCAATATTTGTGTTCCGGTCATTTCAGCATGCAGCGAGCAAAGAAAAACAGAAGCATATTCTGTTAATTGCATGTTAACTACATATAACAAAACAAATTGCAAAAAGAAGTTACAATGGATTAAACAGGGAGGGGGTAGCGATTCCAAATCGATGAACCAGTGCTAATTTTAGCACATAAAGGTGAAAAAAGCAAGGGAAAGTACACAATTTTGTTGAAATTGTAAAAAGTGCACATAGAAATACTGTTAGGCGCGGAATTTCAGCGCTTGCCCAACAACTTTTTCTTACTTACTTTTTCATTTTTGGTATTTAAAACGCGAACGGACGTTTATTAAATGTTAACTTTTGTTAACGACAGGAACGGAACTATGCTTTCGTCAAATTCACAATAGAAGGTGCATTTTATTGAGTAGACGCTCATGTTCTGCGCCGGATTCCATGATATAAATTCTTGTCGTCTCGATGCTGGAATGACCGAGCAGGTCCGCCAGTTTCGAGATATTTTTTTCGAGGTTGTAAAATGTCCGCGCAAACAGGTGCCGCAGGTTGTGGGGGAAAACTTTCTTCCCGGCCACATTGGCGCGCTCGCACAGGGCTTTGAGCAGTTTCCAGACCGTTACGCGGCTCAGAGGCTTGCCAACACGGGAAAGAAACACCGGACCGGCATGAATGCGGTGTTTCTGGCACCAACGGGTCAGGCGGTGGCAGAGCTCAGCGGGCAGCAGGATCTCCCGGCATTTGCCTTTGCAGCGGATAGACGCCTTGTGCCGGCGGACGGCTTCTGCCGTGATAAACTGCAATTCAGACACACGGGTACCGGTGGAGCAAAGCGCTTCCAGCAGCAGTTGGGTGCGCTTGTTGCCGGCGGCGCGTGCGGCGTTCAGCAGGCGGAAATACTCGGCGCGGGTCAGTTCCCGGCCAGGGTCGGCGAAGATCCTGCGCTGGTGCTTGAGCGGCTTAGCTTTGCCAGCCACGTTGTCGATGCTCTCTTGGTAATCATTGACGGCAGCCAGCATCGCGTTGACGGTGGCAGGGGTATAGCCCTTTTCGGTCAGGCTATCCCGCCAGGCTGCAACGGTCTCGCGGGTCGGGATGTCCCCTGCCCCGGTATCGGCAAAAAAGCGGGCCAGGGCTTTGGTGTACTTCTGGATGGTGGCGGAGCTGTACTCCCGGTGGGTCAGCCAGGTCTGATAGGTGTCAAGAATAGATGAAGTTTTCATGCAGATCCTCCTTACTGGTATATAATTTGTACCTTTTATTATGCCGCAAAGAACAAGCGGCTTATATTCTAAATGAACAGTTCTGTTTTGCTAAGCATAATCCAGCAGCTTTACAACCTTCTTACCGCTGCACAACATTGGCTTGGGCAGCAGTCATACCGCGCAGTTGCACACTGCCGACACTATTGTGCTGCATCAGTGCATCAAACCGCTGCATATCCACGGCGGTAACCTTGCCGTTTTCGTCCTGCGTTGTAAAATCGCCGGAATAATACTGATCTGTCTGCAGGATCTTTTCTTCAAGGGTCATCCGGCTCATCAGGTCGCTGATGCGCTCTTCTGTCGAAAGATCCGGGTTCTGGTATGGCTACGGGGAAATTGAAAACATTCTGAAAACAGCAGGATTTATTCTGTTTTTTCTCAAAAAAATTGCCCACTCCCCTGCCAAATTCCAAAAAATGGCAGAGAAAGTGGGCTTCAGGGTGGGCAAACCGCCCAAAAATGGTTGGACAACACTGTAAAACCGTGTTCAAAAATCGGTTGGCGAAATCGCCGATTTTCGACGCTACAACAAAGAAAAAAGACTGTGACATCTTTTTCATCACAGTCTTATGGTGCGGATGAAGGGATTTGAACCCACACTCTTTTAAAGGGGAACTAGAACCTGAATCTAGCGCGTCTGCCAGTTCCGCCACATCCGCATATTCTTTTCGCCGCCGTTATCTCGGCGACGTGTATTATTATAGCGGCTGGCAGAACAAATGTCAAGCGTTTTTACAGGAAAAACATTACTTTTTTCAAGCTGCGCGGTCAGCGTCAAGTGGAACCCCCGCCCCGGCCATCAAAAAAGCCGGCAGGCTTCCCTGTCGGCTTGAAAAATGGGCGGTTTACCAGAGGTTGACAACCTCGTTGTAGAGGCCCTCATAGCTCTTGGCGGAGTTGGACCAGCTGAAGTCGCACTCCATGGCGCGCTTGACCAGCACGGGCCAGCCGTCCTTCTGCCAGTAGCCTTCCTTGGCACGCCAGCAGGCCTCGTACAGCTCATGGGCGTTGTAGTTGGCAAAAGGTGAAGCCATTGCCGTAGCCATCGCCGGAGTCGCGGATGGAGTCCTTCGCAGCCGCCGGTCTCGCGGATGACCGGGAGAGTGCCGTAGCCGGCAGGCCACCATCTGTGCCAGACCGCAGGGGCTCGCTCTTGGACGGCATGATGAAGGCGTCTGCGCCCGGCGTAGATCTCCTGGGACAGGGCCGGCTCAAAGCCGCTGTAGGTACCCGACACGGCCCGGATGACGGGCGCACAGGTCAGAGAAGAAGCTCTCGTACTGGCCCTCGCCGCTGCCCAGGAATGACCAGCTCGATGCCGCAATCCACGAGGCCGTCGGCCACGCTCTGGACGAGATCGAAGCCCTTCATGCCGACCATGCGGCTGACCATAGCCAAAGACAGGGGCTGCCGTCCTTATGCAGACCAAACCTGTCCTGCAAAGCCTCCTTGCACTTGGCCTTGCCCTCTTCAAAAGGTCTCGACGCTGTAATTGAAGGGGATCATCGGGTCGGTGGCCGGGTTGTTGGCGTCCATGTCGATGCCGTTCAGGATGCCGCACAGCTTATACTGCTTCTTCCCGCAGCAGGGCATCCAGGCCGTAGCTGAACCAGGGGTCCAGAGGATTTCCTGTGCATAGGTGGGGCTGACCGTGGTGATCTTATCAGCCGTCTCGATGGCGCCTTTCATGAAGTTGGCGCAGCCGTCGTACTCCACGATATGCTGGTCGCGGCGGCCGATGCCGCAGGTGTCCTCCAGAATGTCGGTGCCGTACTTGCCCTGATAAGCAATATTATGGATGGTGAAGATGGTCTTGATGCGGTTGAACTTGTCCAGATGACGATAGTACAGGTTCAGGTAAACGGGGACCAGCGCGGTCTGCCAGTCGTTGCAGTTGATGATGTCGGGGGTGAAAGTCGATGTAGAACAGGGTCTCTAGCACCGCGCGGGAGAAGAAGGCGAAGCGCTCGCCGTCATCGTAGTAAAGCCGTACAGGCCGCGGCGCTTGAAGTAATACTCGTTGTCGAGGAAGTAGTAGGTCACGCCGTTGCACATCGGCCTTGAACAGGCCGCAGTACTGGCTGCGCCAGCCCACGGGAACCGAGTAGTTGGTGACATACTCCGCAGCTTATCGCGCATCTTCAGGTCGCCGTACAGCGGCATAATGACACGGGCATCCACGCCGTCCTTGACCAGAGCCTTGGGCAGGGAACCGGCCACGTCGGCCAGACCACCGGACTTTTGCAAAAGGGGCAGCTTCCGAAGCAGCATACAGGATTCTTCATAAGATTCGCTCCTTCCATGATAAAAATATTTTCGTTCTCCCCCCCGCCGCCCTTGCCGCAGCGCGAACCATTTTTACAAAGAGCAGGCCGGGGGGGCACACAGATGCCCCCCCCGCCCCTCTTTCAAAGGGGCTACCGGGGAGGAAGCCGCCCCTATGGATAATGCTCGAGTAAAATCAGACGGTGTGCTTCTTCTGCACGTACACCGGGAAGCTCTCGGTGCCGGACAGCTTCTTGCCGGCAGTGATCTTCACGTTCTTATCGGTGACAACGCAATCCAGCTCAGCGCCATTGGCTCCACAACAGTGTCCTGCATGAGCACGCAGTTCTTGACGACGGCACCCTTCTTGACCTTGACGCCGCGGAACAGCACACAGTTCTCCACCGTGCCCTCGATCACGCAGCCGTCGGCCAGAATGGAGTTGGTCCACCCTTGGAACCGGTGACGTAACGGGTGGGGTTGTCGTCGCGGATCTTGGTGTAGACCGGGCTGCTTCTTGGGGAACAGCTTTCCAGATTCTCGTCATCGATCAGCTTCAGGTTCTCGTCAAAAGTAGCTCTTCATGTCGCAGACATGAGCCACATAGCCGGTGTACTCCAGAGCGTGGATGTTCAGGATGTTGACATTGTGGGCCAGAATATCGCGCTCGAAGTAGATCAGGCCGCGGGAGGTCGCATCCCGACCAGCTTGAGCAGGGTCTCGCGCTCCAGAACATAGATGTTCAGGTCAAGGTTCTGGACGCCGGGGCGGTAATCGTTGAACAGCAGCTCGGTCACACGGCCATCGGCATCGACAGTCAGGGTGTAGTTGTCGTTCTTACGGCCTTCGGGGATCTCCGTCTTCTGGTAAGCGATGGTCACATCGGCACCGCTTGCCTGATGAGCAGCCAGCAGAGCGTTGAAAGTCGTAGTTGAGGGCGACGTTGGCATCGCTCATGACCACATACTTTTCCTTCTGGTTCTCCAGGAAGTTCAGATGGAGCCCAGCGCTTCCACACGGCCAGAGTAGATGCGCACGCCCTTTTCTGCGAAAGGGAGGCACGATGTTCAGGCCGCCATGACGGCGGGCCATATCCCACTCGCGGCCGGTGCCCAGATGATCCATCAGGGAGTGGTAGTTCTTACGCACCACGATGGAGACATTGGAGATACCGCAGTTGGCCATGCTGGAAAGAACGAAGTCTACCATACGGTAGCGGCCCGCAAAGGGGATCGAGGCCATTGCGCGCTCGGTCACCAGCTCGGGAACGGTATTGTCATAGCTGTTGGGGAAAATAATACCCAACGCATTGTTGTTCTGTCTCAGCATACTTCCACACCCTCCTTGACGGATTCAAAGACTTTTGCACCCTCCCTTTTACGGTAGCGCCTGCGCCGATGGTCAAGACCGGTGCCAACGTGGGCAATGGCGCCATCGCCGCCCACTCGTGCACCTGCGCCCACAACAACATCCTCAGCAAGGATGCAGCGCTTGACAACAGCACCAGCCTTGACCACGACGCCATCCATCAGGACGGCGTCCTCAACGGTAGCGCCCTCTTCCACAACAACGCCTGCGCTCAGCACAGAGTGCTGACGTTGCCGTAGATCTTGCAGCCCTCGGTGATGAGGGAGTCCTGCACAACAGCGCGGGGGCCGATCTTCTGCGGAGGCAGGACCGGGTTGCGGCTGTAGATCTTCCACTTCTTGTCAAAAATATCAATGCCGGAGTTCTCGGGGTCCAGCACTTCCATGTTGGCTTCCCACAGGCTGTCGATGGTGCCCACGTCACGCCAGTAGCCGTTGAAGTGGTAAGCATACATCTTGCGTCCATCCCGCAGCAGAGCGGGGATGATGTTCATGCCAAAGTCGTTCTTGGAGTTGGGGTCTGCCTCGTCCTCTTCCAGATACTTCTTCAGCACATCCCAGTTGAAGATATAGATACCCATGGAAGCCAGGTTGGACTTGGGTACCGGGGGCTTCTCCTGGAACTCGGTGATCTTATCGTTCTCGTCAGCGACCATCAGGCCGAAGCGGGAGGCTTCCTTCCAGTCCACTTCCATGACAGCCACCAGAGAACTCTGCGCCCTTTTCCTTGTGGAAGCGCAGGAAGTCGGCGTAGTCCTGCTTGCAGATCTGGTCACCGGACAGGATGATGACGTACTTGGGGTCATAGCTGTCGATGAAGGAAATATTCTGGTAAATGGCGTTTGCCGTGCCCTTGTACCAGTCAGAGCCGGAGGCCTGCTGATACGGCGGCAGGACATGGACACCGCCATGCAGGCGGTCCAGGTCCCACGGCTGGCCGTTGCCGATATACTCGTTCAAGACGAGGGGCTGATACTGGGTCAGGATGCCCACGGTATCAATGTCAGAGTTGACACAGTTGGAGAGCGGGAAATCGATGATACGATACTTTCCGCCAAACGGAACTGCCGGCTTGGCGAGCTTTTGGGTCAGCGCGTACAGACGCGAGCCCTGGCCGCCTGCCAGGATCATTGCGATCATTTCTTTAGCCATAAGATTTCTCCCCTTAAATTTCGGCGCATGCCGTTTTTTAGCATATATCCAAACACGGTCAGACCGTAGCTTTGGCTTTGGGTGGGCGTCCCCTGCGTTTGGGGGTGGCGTCCGTCTGGGCCTGTGCAGCAGGGGCAACGGCCTTGGCGGGCTTTGCCGCCCGTTTGGCGGCGGGTTTTGCGGCCTCCTTGGCCTCTGCCTTGGGCTTTCCAGCCCGGGGCTTGCGGGCAGATGGCACGCTGAAATACAGCGTGGACAGCGGCGGCAGCGTCACAGCGATATGCTGGTTGAAGCCGTGCATCGGGCCCTTGACGCTCTTTTGACCGTGCCGTTGGTGACGCGCCGGAGCCGCCGTATTCCTTCGCATCGGAATTAAGGATTTCCTTGTAGCTGCCGGGGTTCGGCACGCCCATCTCATAATCCTTGCGCAGCACCGGGTTGAAGTTGCAGACAACCAGCACCATCTTCCCTCCGGCCGCATCGCGGCGCAGGAAGGCGATCACACTCTGCTTGCTGTCATCGGGCACGATCCACTGGAAGCCCTCCCAGCTGTAATCCACCTGCCACAGGGCGGGCGTTTCGCGGTAGAAGTGGTTCAGATCCCTGACGTAGCTTTGCAGCTCACGGTGCTTGTCGTAGCCCAGCAGCATCCAGTCCAGCTGCTTTTTCTCGTCCCACTCGATAAACTGGCCGAAGTCCTGCCCCATAAAGAGCAGCTTTTTGCCGGGGTGGGCCATCATATAGCCGAAGAAGGTGCGCAGGTTTGCGAACTTTTCCTCATAATCGCCGGGCATCTTGTTCAAAAGGCTGCACTTGCCGTGTACGACCTCATCATGGCTGATGGGCAGTACAAAATTCTCGCTGAAGGCATAGAAGAAGCTGAAGGTGACCTTGCCGTGGTTGCCTGCGCGGAACAGCGGGTCGGTTTTCATGTAGCTGAGCATATCGTTCATCCAGCCCATGTTCCACTTGAAGTTGAAGCCCAGTCCCCCATCGGCAGCCGGCTTTGTGACCAGCGGCCAAGCGGTGGATTCCTCAGCGATCATCATTTTATGGGGATACCGGCCCAGAATGGCGGTATTCAGCTTTTGCAGGAAGGCGATGGCCTCCAGATTTTCCTTGCCGCCCTTGACATTCTGCTCCCATTCGCCGTCCTTGCGGTTGTAGTCGAGATAGAGCATGCTGGCCACGGCGTCCACGCGCAGACCGTCTACATGGTAGCGATCCACCCAGAACATTGCACTGGAAATCAGGAAGCTTTCGACTTCCTTCATGCCGTAGTTAAAGACCATGGTGCCCCATTCCTTGTGCTCACCGCGGCGGGGGTTGGGGTCCTCATAGCAGGGTGCGCCGTCAAACATATACAGGCCGTAGCCATCCTTCGGGAAGTGGGCGGGGACCCAGTCCAGAATAACGCCGATGCCCGCCTGATGCAGCTTGTCGACGAAGGCCATGAAGTCCTTCGGCGTGCCGTAGCGGCTGGTGGGGGCAAAGTAGCCGGTAACCTGATAGCCCCAGCTGCCGTCAAAGGGATATTCAGTGATGGGCAGCAGCTCCACATGGGTGTAGCCCATCTCTTTAATGTACGGAATCAGCTCGTCGGCCAGCTCGGCGTAGCTGTAGGGCACACCGTTTTCGGGGTCCTTCATCTTCCAGCTGCCGGCCTGCAGCTCATAAATGGACATCGGGCTGTTGATGACATCCCGCTTGTCCTCCTCCTTGACCCATGCGGCATCGCCCCATATGTAGCCCTCAATATCATAGACCTTGCTGCCGTTGGAGGGGCGGGTCTCGGTATGGAAGGCATAGGGGTCGGCCTTGTAGACCAGCTCATCCGCCGGGGTTTGTGATGCAATATTTGTAGACATCAAACTGCTTGATGCCGGGCACAAAGCGTTCCCAGATACCGTCCGTCAGCTTTTCCATCGGGTGCTCGCCGGGTGTCCAGCTGTTGAAGTCACCCACAATGGAGACGGCCTTGGCGTGCGGTGCCCACACACGGAACACAGCACCGGCCTCGCCGTTCTGCTCACACAGGTGCGCACCGAAAAAGCGATAGGCCTCCTGATTATTGCCCTGCTTGAACAGGTAGATGGGCAGATCGGAGCTATTTGGCGTTTCTTTGCGCTGTTTCAACATAATCTCCCCTTTTGAGTAGCAGTGCGCCGGGTACAGTGCACCGACTCTGTATAATCTCTATATCTATATTACCTGTTTCTTATGCGAATTTCAAGGTCTTTTGTGTAATATTCTGCTAAAATTTTCGTATGTTACCCGCCCGATTTGTACAACTTCGACATAAATCGAGTATTTTTTCGTACAGCTGCACAAAAAAAGTCCCCTGCAAGGTACTTTTTACACCTTGCGGGGGATTTGTGCAATGCAGCCGGTTTTATGCGCCGTAAATATAATAGGGGTTCTCGCCGCTGTAAACGCTGCGGCGGTTCCACACCGTGTGGGTGGCCAGATACTCGGCCCAGGCGCGGTAGCCCGCGGCGTTGAAATGCACGCCGTCCTTGGTGGCATAGTCATCAATCTGGCTGCCGTCCGCGGGGTTGGTCAGTGCCTCGCGGATGTTGATGTAGTAGCAGCCCTTGCGCAGTGCCATATTGGCCAGCAGGTCATTGGCCGTTGCAATGCGGGTGTTGTCCAGCCCGGGCTTGGAGTCCACAACGTCCTCCTGCACACCGGGGATGGCCTGAATATAGATAATCACACCCGGGTTCAGCTGCTCGCGCAGCATATCAATCAGGCGCTCATAGTAGGCGATGAAGCTCTCCTCGCTGCCCTGCACCACCAGATTGTTGGTGCCGACAAGGATATACAGGTAGTCCGGCTGGCTGGCCGCGATGGTCTCCATCGGGGTTTCGGTCGCGCCGGTCACGGCGTTCTTGACGCTGACATTATTGACGAAGGTCTGCACGCCCGCGCTGACGTAGGTAGCATAGTGGGCGTTGTGGTAGCCGGTGTCATAGATGCCAAGGCCGGAAGCAATGCTGTCCCCGGCAAAGGTGACCGTGTCAAAATAGCTGTTGGTCACAGTGCCCAGCATCGGCACCGCCACCATACGGTGGTCGGTGTTGAGGTATTCCGTGTCGATGGTGGCGGGCACCGCCTCGCTTTTATCCCATGCGGCGGTATCCACATTGGGCAGGATGCGCTGCGGCTCGGCGGCGGTTTTCCTGCGCGGGGGCCGGGGTCTCGGTGGGGGCAGCGGTAGGCTCCTGAGTGGGCGCGGGGGTTGCTGCCGGAGCGGCGGCTGTCTCGCCGCGGCCAAACCAGAACAGCCCGACTGCGGCGCAGAGCAGTGCCAGAATCACAATCAGCGCCAGAAATATTTTGCGCCTGCGGCGTTTGCCCGTAACCTCATTGCGATAGGTATAAAAATCAGCCATACAAGCTCCAATTCTTTCTTCATAAAATCTAGTCCTACATATTATACGCCGGAATCCGTGCGGGTACAAGTACCCGTGAAAATGTTTTTACAACTTTTTAAGGACAGAAAAATAAACTTGACGCATCTGCGCCGCGCACCTATAATATAGGTAAGAATATCGTGACTATCTATCACAGAACGGAGGTCCTGCCACATGGCATGGATGATTGTATCCGATAGCTCCTGCGAAATCCGTGAGCTTGCGCATCCCGCACCCGGCGTGCAGTTTGCCCTTGTACCGTTTAAAATCCGCGTTGGTGAGCGCGAGTACGTGGATCTTGCCACCCTGAACACCCAGCAGATGCTGCAGGCCATGACCGACTATAACGGTGCCAGCACTACCGCCTGCCCCAGCCCCGAGGAGTGGGCCGAGTATTTCCTGCAGGCGGACAATGTGTTTGCCTTTACCATCAGCAGCAACCTCTCCGGCAGCTACAACGCCGCTATGGCCGCCCGCACAATGGTGCTGGAGGAACACCCCGAAAAGAAGATTTTTGTGCTGGACACGCTCAGCTGCTCCGGCGCGCTGGCCGGTGCAGCCGAGCTTGCCAACAAGCTTATTGGCGAGAACCAGACCTTTGACGATATCTGCTTTGCGCTGAAAAAGTTTGCCGAGAGCACCCATATCCTGTTTGCTCTGGCGAGCTTTTGACAATCTGGCCAAAAACGGCCGTGTCAGCAAGGTGGTGGGCTTTATTGCGGGCCGCCTGAATATGCGCGTACTGGGCCGCCGCACGCAGGACGGCAAGATTGATTTCTACTTCAAGACCCGCGGTGAAACCCGCGTGCTGGCGAAGATTCTGGAGCAGATGGACGAGGACGGCTATGACGGCGTGCACCCGGTGCTTATCAGTGAGTGCGGCAACCAGACCGCCGCCCAGCTGCTACACCACGGCATTGAGGCCAAGTGGCCCGGTGCCCCGGTGTGTATTGTCCCCTGCTCCGGCCTGTGCAGCTTCTACGCGCAGGACCAGGGCATTATCATCACCTACTGACCCTTATGCAAAGTAAGTACAGCCGCCGCGCAGGAAAAATGCGCGGCGGCTGTTGTTGTAAGAGGGGCAGGAACAGGCTGCAACCCGGGTACGCACTGCCTTTTTGCTGCACTGTAGGGCCGGGCACGCCCGGGGCGTCGAGGACGCCGCCCCCCTACAAAATGTACCCGAAAGCGTCATCTGCCCGCAGGCTTTCGGCGGGGTGGAGTCCCCCCGCCCTACGTATAGTCCATAAGCATTGTGTTTATTCCGGCAGGCGGGATTTTACAAATTCCAGAAATGCCTGTGCGGCTGGGGCGAGGTTTTCACCGCAGGCAAGGCCAATCTCCATCAGCTGGGGCGGGTTCATCGGGCGCTCCACCACACCGGGATAGCCGTGCTGGTGGTTGATGGCGTTATTGACGCTGATGCCCAGCCCCGCGGACACCATAGCGTAGGTGGCGGTGATGTCCATTGTGGAATAGCTTGTGTTGGGCTTGGTTTTCAGCTTGTCAAACAGCAGGGTGATGTCGGTCTCCATACCGGGGTAGCTCTCAATAAACGGCTCCGTTTTCATGCGCTGCACCGGCACGGCGTCCAGCGCGGCCAGCGGATGGCTTTTCGGCAGCAGGACCAGCAGCTCATCCTGGCGGATGGGCAGCCACACCGGCATGGCGCTGCGGCGGCTGATCAAACAAAAATCCGTGCGGTGATCCAGCAACATTTCCGCCAGTTCACTGCTTGTGCCGTTGACGATTTTCACCGCCACACCGGGGTGGCGCGTGCGGAAGGCCGCCGTCATACAGGTGACCCACTCATAATAGCAGTTGTACGCCGTGCCAATGACAATCGTGCCGCAGTCTGCGCCGCGCACCTTGGCCGCGGTCTGCTCCAGCCGTTCCTGTGCAAACAGCAGCTCCCGCACAGCGGGCAGAAGCTGGCGGCACTCCTCGGTGGGCTGCACGCCGCTTTTTGCACGATACAGCAGCGAAAATCCCAGTTCTTTTTCCAGCGTTGCCACACTGCGGCTGATGCCGGAAACGGTGACATCCATCTCATCCGCCGCCGCACGCAGACTGCCGCGGTCGATTGCCTTCAATAATATCTGCCAGCGCTCTGTGTCCATTCTTGCACCTCGTGTTGCTTCATTTGCAATTTTGTAAAAAATGTGTTTCGCTTTTCTCAATCATAGTGCAGAACCGCCTGTTTGTCAAGGGCAGAAACAAAAAAGCCTCCTTCTTCATCAGAAGGAGACCTCAAACTCATTCTCTTGTGCCGCGTTCCTGCTTGCGCTTTGTGCGCTCCAGCAGGGCGGCCTTCTGCTTATCCCAGCGGGCGTCGGCTTCGGGGGTGGCGAGGTCGATGCAGCGGGCAAAACTCCAATGCAGGCCGTCGCGGCGGCTCAGCTTGAAGCGCAGATAGAAGTGCCCGCAGTAGGGGCAGGTGCTGCGGGTAAAGTACCCGGTGTTGCCGCGCTTGAGCCAGACCTCATCATTCTGCAGCGGTGCGCCGCACTCCGGGCAGGCCGCCTGATACAATGTCGGCACATTGCGGTAATCGTCATGCTCCATGCGGTTCATAAACAGCTGCACATCGCGGCCCACGCGCTCCGCGCCCAGCAGTGCCTCGGTCAGCAGCTCCTCCCTCAGTGGGGTAGGTTGCCAGCCCTTCCGCCAATGGCAGCTTGCGGCAGATTTTTGCCGTGTAGAGCGCATCATCCAGCGCGTTGTGGAACGGCTCCTCCTTGGGGATACCCAGCCGGTCGACCACGCTTTCCAGCGTCAGGCCCTCGCCCTCCTTGCGGGGGTAGGCCTGCAAAAAGATGCGCTGCAAATCGTACCAGCGGTTCGGCCAGCTCTCATCCAGCCCGACCAGAAACAGGTTCTGCTTGAGCACCGGCACATCGTCCAGCCCCCACTCTGCCAGCTCGGCATCTTCCCCCGCCCAGTCCAGAAACTTCTGCAAGCCCTCCCGCATGGGCAGGCCCGCGTCCAAGTCGCCCTGAGACAGACCCGTAACCTTGGCGATATGGTGCTGCAATTTGCGGAAAATGCGCGGCCGGAGGTTGACCTCAAACGTATCCAGCACATCGCCGCGGTCATTGATGCGCGCCGCGCCGATCTGAATGATTTCACCGCGCAGCGTCAATTCTGTGCCGTGATATAGGAAGGTTTTCGGCTGGTAGCCGATGTTCCATTCCAAATCGAAAACAATCAGGTTCACAGGTTAAATCTCCTCTAAAATAAACTTTTCCACGGCCAGCCCCACGCCGTCATGGTCATTGTCGGCGGTCAGGTAGTCCGCAGCCGCAATAACCGCGGCTGCGCGTTTGCCCATAGCCACGCCCATACCGGCGCAGCGGATCATCGGCAAGTCGTTCCAGCCGTCGCCGCAGGCCATCAGGTTGGCGGCGGTCAGCCCCTTGGCGCGCAGCAGCATCTCCAGCGAGGTATCCTTGCCGACACCCACCGGCATTGTCTCAATGAAAAACGGCTGGCTGCGGCAGATGGAGAGCTTGCCCGCAAATTCCTGCTGCATCAGCTCCTCCACATGGGGCATATCGGCGGGGTCGCCGGTCAGCAGCAGCTTGTTGATGGGGTAGGTCACCTCTGCGGGCAGGTTTTCGACCCGGCGCACCGGGATTTTGTTGATGCGGGCCTCCTCCTGCACGTAGGGGCTGTCCGGGGTCTCGGTCACAATGCCGTTCTTGTCATAGGTCAGCGGCACAACGTTCCAGTAGCGGCTGAAAGTGCAGGCCGGCTCAATCAAATCCACCGGGAAGGCGTGCTGTACAAGGGTCTGCCCGGTTTTGCAGTCGATGATTTTGCCGCCGTTATAGCTCAGAATACAGCCGCCGTATTTTTCCAGTTCCAGCTCTTTGGCCAGCGGCTCAATGCCGACGGTAGGCCGCCCGCTGGCCAGCACGATGCAGACGCCCCGCTGTGCCGCCTTCTGCAGCGCAGCCTTTGTGCGCGGCGTGATGATTTTATCGGTGTTGGTCAGCGTCCCATCCAGATCGAGCGCCAGAACTTTATACTGCATTGGTGATTCCCCCGCGGTGAAGATTTGTGGCAACACCGCATAATTCTAAGTGCCGATACGGCGAGCGAGAAGTACAAGCTGCTAAGCAAAAAGCGCAGATAATGCTGGATGCTGCAAAGGTGAGCGCCGCCAGTGGCGGATACAGCGAACCGAAGCAGGGGCAGCGGTCGCAGAGTGCGAGGGGCTTTTGTCCCCGAAGCACGATGCGGGTACCGCAACCCGACATTATCGAGCATTTTTGCAACGCAGATTGTGCTTTGTAGCCGCAGTAGCGGTGCTTAAGCCGTCAGGCGCGAATTGTGCGGTATTGCCTTGCGTATATTGTACTCTAAAATGGCGAATTATGCAAGAAGCGCTTGTAAAGAGGGCTGCAAATTAGCTATTTCTAACGTATTGACAAACATTCCCGGCTATGCTACACTGCTGAAAGCAATAAGGGAGTAGTCAGCGCGGGGTGGAGCAGCCGCCGCGCAGTTCTGCCAACACAATGAGCCTTGCGGCTCTGGCTTTACTTTAAAAGACGAGACTTATCTGCCCGCAAACGGGGCAGATAGGTCTTTTTTTATTCCCTGAAAACGGAGGAAAAAATCATGACTTTGTTTGACCTGATTCTGATTGCTATCAGTCTTTCTATGGATGCCTTCGCGGTTTCCATCTGCAAGGGGCTGTCCGTGCGCAAGGTCAGCCTGTCCCACGCGCTGATCTGCGGCGTCTGGTTCGGCGGCTTCCAGTTTCTGATGCCCACGCTGGGGTATTTTCTGGGCGACCGCTTTGCCGTGGTGCTGACGAAATTCGGCCCCTGGATTGCCTTTGTGCTGCTGGCGCTCATCGGCACCAACATGGTCAAGGAGAGCTTTGGCGGGGATGAACAGCTTGACGATGACTATTCCGCAAAGGCCATGCTGCCGCTGGCTGTGGCCACCAGCATTGACGCCTTTGCCGTCGGCGTCAGCTTTGCCGCCATGCAGGTGGATATCCTGCCTGCTGCCGGGCTTATCGGCATCATCACATGCCTGCTGTCCGCCATCGGTGTCAAGGTGGGCGCGATGTTCGGCGACAAGTACCGCGCCCCCCCGCCGAGCGCATCGGCGGTATCGTTCTGATTTTGATCGGCATCAAAACACTGCTGACCGGGCTGGGGGTACTGTAAAACCGTCGTCCCTGCAGCCTTAGCGTAAACGCCTGTCTACCGTGCTGCATACCCAAACAAAATGCTCATATACGGTAAAAAGCAACAACACAAATTGAGAACAGCGTACCCTACTATTCTGTATCAAAGTGGAGCAGTAACACGAAAATGTTGCTGCTCCATTTTCATGCCCCTTAAATAATTTCCTTGAATCTGCTTGACTTATATTACGGTTAGTGATATATTTATTACAGTAATCGTAATATGGAGGTTGGACTATGAGAGACAATGCAAAAAGTGGCGCACTTACAGAAGTGACCTTTTATATTTTACTCTCTCTTTATACACCAAAACACGGATACGCCGTTATGCAGTTTGTTGAAGAAAAAACGGGTGGGCGGCTTTCGTTAGGAGCAGGCACTTTATATGGAGCGTTAAACTCTTTGCAGGACAAGAAGTGGATTGAGCCTTATGGAGATAGTGAGGGAAGAAAAAAAGAATACCACATTACAGCACAGGGAAAAGAAATTGCAGAAAAAGAGCTTGCAAGATTAAATGAACTTGTAAGCATTGCAAGTGAAATTATTGGAGGTGCAGTATGAGTAAAAAATGTTATCGCTTTTTTGGCGGATTGCTAAATACGCAGGAAAAATGGCTAAACAAAATGTCTGAAAAGGGTTATCGACTTGTTCGGACAGGAAAACTGTTATACGAATTTGAAAAATGCAAGCCCGATGAAGTGACCTATTGCGTAGAGTTTATTGGAGAAAAATCAAAAGAGAGTTCAATAGACTATGCTAACTTTTTGAAGGATATGGGATATAAGGTGTTTTTTAAAAATATCAATCTAAACTATTCTGTTGGAAAAGTTCGTTGGCGCCCATGGGCAGAAAGGGGCGGTCGTATTGCGACAAACACAACAACTTTTAATCGAGAAATCTTGATTGTGGAAAAAGCAAATGATGGAAAGCCTTTTGAACTCCATACCTCTTATGACGATAAAGAAAAATATTATCGCAACTTACGCAATCCGTGGCTATTTCTACTGCTCATGTTTGCACTATTCGCAGTTGCAATGCAATCTATAAGCTTTGGTATTTTTGCGTTGATTTCTATAATTCCTGGCAGTATATATCAAATACAGATAATGAAAATCCGGAAGGAAGCCAAGACACGGGAATGGTGAGGAAATAAATAGCAAACCCAGCCGAGCCTGTCAACGGTCAAGATGAACGGCACAAATGCGCCGCCGTTGACCGCCTTGCCCGTCTTTGTTGTTCGGTAATCAAGAGGCTGACAGCACAAAATCCCCACGCCGGGGACGCCGGAATACCGCAGGACGGGCAACACCCGCCGCTACCACCCCGGCTAAGAGTGTAAGTGGGCGACCAATACCGTTGTGCATAAATGCAGCTATAATGAGAACAAGACCCGCAGACAGGACATTGAGATTTATTGTTCTTTTGTTGGCAAGGTGGACTTGCCCGAATAACCGCCCGACCTATCCGACACAAGAGCTAAGTGCCGGATAGGAACAGCAAATTTTTTTACACTTCTATTACTTCTTTATCACACACCAGTAAAACGCTCCGGGCTGTATGGAACTCCACACAGCCCGGAGCGTTATTTATTGTGCGGGTCGATTCAAGCCGCCGCCCTTACAGCCTGTCGGCTTCAGCGCAGTACAAGCTTGCCCTCGGCATCTGCGTCCACGGTCAGGGTATCCCCTGCCGCATGGGAGCCGCCGATGATCTCCTTGGCGATCATCGTTTCCACGTGCGCCTGGATATAGCGCTTCAGCGGGCGTGCACCGTAGATGGGGTCATAGCCGCCGTCAATGATGGCGTTCTTGGCTGCATCGGTGACAACCAGCTTCAGCTGCTTGTCGGCCAGACGCTTGCGCAAATCGCCCAGCATCAGGTCCACGATGGAGCCAATCTCGGTCTTGGTCAGGCTCTTGTAGTATACGATGTCATCCAGACGGTTGAGGAACTCCGGACGGAACTGCCGCTTGAGCAGCTGGTCGATGGCGTTCTTGGCCTCATCGGACAGCTCATTCTTGCCGTTGGCACGGCTCTTTTCCAAATCCTCCAGAATCAGGTCGGAGCCGAGGTTGGAGGTCAGGATGATGACGGTATTCTTGAAGTCCACCGTGCGTCCCTGACCGTCGGTAATACGGCCATCGTCCAGCACCTGCAGCAGGATGTTAAAGACATCGGGATGCGCTTTTTCGACCTCATCGAAAAGCACAACACTGTAGGGATGGCGGCGCACAGCCTCAGTCAGCTGACCACCCTCCTCATAGCCGACATATCCCGGAGGCGCACCAATCAGACGAGATACACTGAATTTCTCCATGTACTCGGTCATATCAATGCGGACCATATTCTTTTCATCGTCAAACAGGGCCTGCGCCAGCGCCTTGGCCAGCTCGGTCTTGCCGACGCCCGTGGGGCCGAGGAACAGGAAGCTGCCGATGGGGCGGTTCGGGTTGGCGATACCGGCGCGGGAGCGCAGGATTGCGTCCGAAACCTTCTGCACAGCCTCGTCCTGACCAATCACACGCTGATGCAGTGTCTCCGGCAGGCGCAGCAGCTTCTCGCGCTCACCCTCGACCAGCTTGGAGACCGGGATACCGGTCCAGCGGGCCACAATGCGGGCAATCTCATCGTCGGTCACGCGGTCACGCAGCAGGCTGGATTCCTTCTTTTCCTCGGCGATTTTCTCCTCCTCCTCCAGCTGCTTCTGCAGGGTGGGCAGCTTGCCGTACTGCAGCTCGCCGGCCTTGGCGTAATCGCCGGTGCGGGTGGCCCTCTCAATTTCGGCCTTGGTGGATTCCACCTCAGCGCGCAGGCTCTGCACCTTGTTCACGGCGTTTTTTTCTCGTTTTCCCACTGCGCCTTCTTGCTGTTGAAGCTGTCGCGCAGCTCGGCCATTTCCTTTTCAAGGGCGGTCAGGCGCTGCTTGGAGAGCTCATCGGTTTCCTTCTTTAACGAGGCTTCCTCGATTTGCAGCTGGGTGATGCGGTGGTTCATCTCGTCCAGTTCGGCGGGCATGGAGTCCAGCTCGGTCTTGACCATTGCGCAGGCTTCATCCACCAGGTCGATGGCCTTATCCGGCAGGAAACGGTCGGTGATATACCGGTCGGACAGCGTTGCCGCGGCAATCAGGGCCGCGTCCTGAATCTTGACGCCATGATAAACCTCATAGCGTTCCTTCAGACCACGCAAGATGGAGATGGTGTCCTCCACCGTAGGCTCGTTAACCATAACGGGCTGGAAACGGCGCTCCAGCGCGGGATCCTTCTCGATATATTCGCGGTACTCGTCAAGGGTTGTTGCGCCGATGCAGTGCAGCTCGCCGCGGGCCAGCATAGGCTTGAGCAGGTTGCCGGCATCCATCGCGCCGTCGGTCTTGCCCGCACCCACGATGGTGTGCAGCTCATCAATGAAGAGGATGATTTTGCCTTCCGACTTCTTGACCTCGTTCAGAACGCTCTTCAGACGTTCCTCAAACTCGCCGCGGTACTTGGCACCCGCGACCAGTGCACCCATATCCAGACTGAACACGGTGCGATTCTTCAGGTTCTCCGGCACATCACCGCGCACGATACGCTGTGCCAGTCCTTCGGCGATGGCGGTCTTGCCGACACCAGCCTCGCCAATCAGCACAGGGTTGTTCTTGCGCTTACGGCTCAGAATGCGGATAACGTTGCGGATCTCGCTGTCACGGCCGATAACCGGGTCCAGTTTGTTGGCGCGGGCCATCTCCACAAGGTCCTGGCCGTACTTTTTCAGCGCGTTGTAGGTGTCCTCCGGGTTATCACTCGTCACCCTTTGATTGCCACGCACTGCACTGAGAGTCTGCATAAATTTCTCGGTTGTGATGCCAAAAGCCTTGAATATTTCGCTGGCAGCCTTACCCTGGCGCTGCAAAATTCCCAGGAAAACGTGCTCCACGCTGATATATTCATCCTTCATCTGCTTGGCCTGCTGCTCCGCCGCATTGAGGGCGCGGTCGAGGTCATTGGAGATGTAGATTTTCTCCGGGTCACGGCCGGAGCCGGTCACGCGGGGCAGTGCCTCCACCTTCTGCAAAGCCGCTTGCGCAAAGGCGTTCGGGTCGGTGCCCATGGTTTGCAGCATCTGCGGAATCAGACCATCCTGCTGCTGGGCCAGTGCGGCCAGCAGGTGCTCCTGCTCAACTGCGTTGTTGGAATATTCCACCGCGATGCGCTGTGCAGCCTGCAAAGCCTCACGGGTTTTCTGTGTCATTTGTTCGATGTTCATAGTGCGTACCTCCTTATTGCAGATATCGCATTGTTCTGGCAGTCTCGCAGATAGATTGCTTGCGGCGCATCCGTTATAAACTGCATTTTGCAATTTATGCGCGCCGCTATTTTATTAGCGCTCTATCTGTTAGACTGCTAATATTGTAGCACATTCTCATACCTTGTCAATAGGAAAATTGCAAACAATTTGTGAAATTGCAGATAAGCAGATAAAAATATTGGAAAAATATGGCTGAGCAGGCAGAGAAGGCAGAAAAGTGGCAAAAGTAATAATTAGATATTTTTCTAAGCATCTATTGACAACCGCACACAGCCGGGCTATACTAAGGGCGTAGGTAGTTAGACATTTATCTAATTATCTCATACCCCTGTACGCAGAAAGTGAGGTTTTTATGGGGGACGCATTCAAAGCGCTGGCCGACCCGACACGGCGGCGCATTTTAGAGCTGCTTGCGCAGGGCGATCTAACTGCCGGGGAGATCGCCGCACATTTTGAGATGACAAAGCCGTCCGTCAGCCACCACCTGAACATTTTAAAAAGCGCAGGCCTTATCACCGATGAACGCCGCGGCCAGACTATTGTCTACAGTGTGAATCTGACCGTATTTCAGGAGTTGATAAAGTGGTTTTGCGACTGCGGCCTTGTAGGAGGAAGCAACGATGAAAAAGAATAAACTGTTTTGGATTTTAACCGTAGGCTGCGTGCTGAATTTTGCCGCGCACCTGTACTTCTACCCTTCCCTGCCGGATATTGTCCCCACCCACTGGGGCGCGAACGGTCAGGTCAACGGCTGGGGCCGAAGTCCACCATTTTAATTTTGGCCGCCCTTCCGTTTGTAATGCTTGTTATGCTCGAGGTCATCCGCAAAATCGACCCCAAGCACCAGAATTTTGAAAAATTCGGCAAGGTGTGGAATCTGTTTGTGGTACTGTTCACCGTAATGATGGCCATGTTCAGCTGGCTGAGTGAATTGGCCGTATTCGGCAAGCTGCCGGACAACAGCAGCCTCATCGGCATTCTCGTCTGCGGCGGCATTGGCGTGCTGTTCATTATTTTGGGGAACTTTATGCCGCAGGTCAAGCAGAACTACACCTTTGGCTGCCGCACGCCGTGGGCGCTGAACGATGAGCACAACTGGCAGCGTACCCAGCGCATGGGCGGGTATACCTTTGTTATCATGGGCATCTCGCTTTTGGTGATCGCGTTCCTGGGCGGCCTGCTGGGTGACGCCGGGTGCATGATTCTGCTGTTGGCCGCCGTTTTCGGCGGCACAGCCTGGATCTACCTGTACTCATATCTTGTGTATATCGGGAAGATGAAGTAAAACCCAAAGCCTTCCCCCCGTGGGGGACGCCATACAATCAAACAGCCCGCATCTCGTCGGAGGTGCGGGCTGTGATTTTTCAAGCTATGTAAGGGAGGGTCTGCAGTGCGCACCGGTAAAAACTCCTCGTCAGCAGGAAGTTTTCCGGTGTGCCGGAAGTACCGGCCAATCCGTGCTGCGCTTTATTTATATAACTCGACCAGATTCAGCAGGATTTCAACACCCTGGTCCATCTTTTCCGCCGTGATGCACTCACACGGGCCGTGGAAGTTGAAGCCGCCGGTACCCAGATTCGGGCAGGGCAGGCCCATATAGCTCAGGGTCGCGCCGTCGGTGCCGCCGCGGACCGGGGTCTCGATGGGCTCCAGCCCGGCTGCCTTGATGGCCTTGCGGGCATTTTCAACCAGATGGAAGTGGGGCTGAATCTTTTCCAACATATTATAATAGCTGTCCTTGATGTCCAGCTCGACCGTACCTGCGCCGTAGCGGTCGTTCAAGCAGTCGGCAATATGCTGCATCTGCGCCTTGCGGGCGGCAAACTTGGCGGCATCGTGGTCACGCACGATGTAGCCGAGATGCGCCGTGGTTACATCGCCCTGCATACTGGTCAGGTGGAAGAAGCCCTCGCGGCCCTCGGTGTGCTCCGGGCGGGAGAAGGCAGGCAGGGCGGCGTGGAATTCCATCGCCACGTTCTGGGCGTTGATCATCGTGTTCTTGGCGCTGCCGGGGTGGACGCTGAAGCCGTGCACCGTCACCACCGCCGCCGCGGCGTTGAAGTTCTCATAGCTGATTTCGCCGACGTCCTCGCCGTCCACGGTGTAGGCGTAGGCCGCACCGAAGCCGGGCACATCAAACAGGCTGGCACCCTCGCCGATTTCCTCATCCGGCGTGAAGCCAATGCAGAGCTTACCATGGGGGCGGTTCTCGGAGATGATGCGCTCGAGCGCGGTCATAATCTCGGCCACACCGGCCTTATCGTCCGCACCCAGCAGCGTGGAGCCGTCAGTGGTGATGAGGGTCTGGCCCTTCATCTCCTTCAGGAAAGGGAAAACCTCGGGGTTCAGCACCGTGCCGGTGGCGGGCAGCGTGACCGCGCCGCCGTCATAGTTTTCGTGAATCTGCGGCTGCACGTTCTCACCGCTGGCATCATCCGCCGTGTCCATATGGGCGATGAAGCCCAGCGGCTTGGCGCTCTCCTGCCCCGGGGTGGCGGGCAGCGTAGCATAGACATAGCAGTGCTCATCAACATGGGCATCCGCCAGGCCCAGTGCCTTCAGCTCGTCCACCAGAATTTTGGCAAGGTCAAACTGGCGCAGCGTGCTGGGGTGGGTGCCGCTGTTGGGGTCAGAGGTCGTGTGGACCTTTACATAGTTTAACAGTCTTTCATAGGCGCGCATAGGGCGTGATCCTCCTTTAAAAAATAAAAAACATTCGGCAGAGCGCCGACATCTTGATTTCTTTGCCATTATACCACAAAAAGCAGCATTTTCCAACCCTGCGGCCTTTTCAAGCGAGGAAATTTGTGCTAGAATAAATAAGATTATAAAGTTAAACTGCGCCCATGCGCGGTCAAATATAAGGAGGCCATCATGGCAGACAGCATTTTTAAAGGCAAGACCCTTCTCATCACCGGCGGCACCGGCAGCTTCGGCCACACTGTGCTCAAGCATTTTCTCTCCACTGACATTGGCGAGATCCGCATTTTGTCCCGCGACGAGAAAAAGCAGGACGATATGCGCCACGAGCTGCAGGCCGAGCACCCGCAGTACGCGGGCAAGGTCAAGTTCTACATCGGCGATGTGCGCAATCCGCAGTCCATCCGCGATGCTATGCCCGGCGTCAACTATATCTTCCACGCGGCTGCCCTGAAGCAGGTGCCCTCCTGCGAGTTCTTCCCGATGCAGGCTGTCCAGACCAACATCATCGGCACGGACAACGTCCTGCACGCCGCCATTGACGCCGGTGTAGAGCGCGTTGTCTGCCTCTCCACCGACAAGGCCGCCTATCCCATCAACGCCATGGGCATCTCCAAGGCGATGATGGAACACGTTATCTTTGCCAACGCCCGCGTTGCGGCCGAGCGCGGCGGCACAACCATCTGCTGCACCCGCTACGGCAACGTTATGTGCAGCCGCGGCAGTGTCATTCCGCTGTTCATCGACCAGATTAAAGCCGGCAACCCCATCACCATCACCGACCCCAATATGACCCGCTTCCTGATGAATCTGGACGAGGCTGTGGATTTGGTTATGTTCGCCTTTGAGCACGCCAACCCCGGCGATTTGTTCATCCAGAAGTCGGACGCCTCCACGATTGGCGACCTGGCCAAGGCCGTGCAACAGCTTTTTGGTGACACTGGTACGAACATCATCGGCACCCGCCACGGCGAGAAGCTGTTTGAAACGCTGATGACCCGTGAGGAACGCCTGCGCAGCGAGGATATGGGCGGCTACTACCGCGTGGCCGCCGACAATCGCGACCTGAACTATGACAAGTTCGTGGTCAAGGGCGAAGTGCACACGATGGCCGATGATTCCTATACGAGCCACAACACCAACCGTCTGGACGTGGAGGGCACGGTCAAGAAGATTCGCTGACCACCGAGTACGTCCAGAACGCGCTGAAGGAGATGGAGGCCGAGAGAAAGGCATGAAAATTCTTGTAACAGGTGCCAAAGGCTTTGTGGGCCGCAACCTGTGCGAGAACCTGAAAGCCATCCGCGACGGCAAGAACCGCACCCACCCTGCCCTGCAGATTGAGGATGTGTTTGAGTACGATTTGGACACCCCCTGCCTGCAGAGCTCGACCATTTTTGTGCAGACGCAGATTTTGTGTTCAATCTAGCTGGTGTGAACCGCCCCCAGAACAATGACGAGTTTATGCAGGGCAATTTTGGCTTTGCCTCCACCCTGCTGGACACGCTGAAGCTACACAGCAACACCTGCCCGGTTATGCTGTCCAGCTCGATTCAAGCCACGCTCATCGGCCGCTATGCGGGCAGTGAGTACGGCAAAAGCAAGCTGGCGGGCGAGGAACTGTTCTTTGCCTATGGGCAGGAAACCGGCGCGCCGGTGTACGTCTACCGCTTCCCGAATCTGTTCGGCAAATGGTGCCGCCCCAACTACAACAGCGCCGTGGCCACCTTCTGCAATAACATGGCCAACGATTTGCCCATCACGGTGAACGGCCCCGCCACTGAGCTGGAGCTGCTCTACATTGATGATCTGGTGGAGGAGCTGCTCGACGCGCTGGAGGGCCGCCCCCACCGCTGCGAATATGACGGTCTTGCGCCGGTTTTCGGCGCAAAGGGTCGCTACTGTGCTGCGCCTGTGACCCACAAGGTCACCTTAGGCGAAATCGTCGATTTGCTGGAAAAAAATTCAAGGCGCAGCCCGCAACGCTGGTGGTGCCGGAGATTCCCGCGGGCAGCTTTGCCAAAAAGCTCTATTCTACGTATCTTTCCTACCTACCGAAGGACAAGGTCCTTTTTGACTTAAAGCAAAATGAGGATGCGCGCGGCAGCTTTACCGAGCTGCTGAAAACCGAACACTGCGGCCAGTTCAGCGTGAATGTGTCCTACCCCGGCATTACAAAGGGCCAGCACTGGCACAACACCAAGTGGGAGTTTTTCATCGTGGTGGCGGGCCACGGCCTGATTCAGGAGCGCCGCATTGGCAGCGATGAGGTGCTGGAATTTGAGGTCCGGGGCGACAAGCCGCAGGCCGTGCAGATGCTGCCCGGCTGCACCCACAATATCATCAACCTGAGTGAGACGGAGAACCTTGTCACCCTGATGTGGGCGAACGAGCCGTTTGACCCGAACCACCCGGATACATTTTTTGAACCTGTGTAACCAAGGAGAAAAAGCATGGCTGACTACAGCAATATCTCTTTTAAAAAATAACGGCAAGCTCAAGCTGCTGATTATTGTTGGCACGCGGCCGGAAATCATCCGTCTGGCGGCGGTCATCAACAAGACCCGCAAATACTTTGACGTGATTCTGGCCCACACCGGCCAGAACTATGACTACAACCTCAACGGCGTATTCTTCCACGATTTGCAGCTGGCAGACCCCGAGGTCTATATGAACGCCGTGGGCGCGGATTTGGGCGAGACGATGGGCAACATCATCTCCGAGAGCTACAAGCTGATGGTCGCCATCCAGCCGGACGCCGTGCTGGTCCTGGGCGATACCAACTCCTGCCTGTCCGTCATCGGCGCCAAGCGGCTGCATATTCCCATCTTCCATATGGAGGCCGGCAACCGTTGCAAGGATGAGTGCCTGCCCGAGGAGACCAACCGCCGCATTGTGGACATCATCTCCGATGTGAATATGGCCTACTCCGAGCACGCCCGCCGCTATCTGGCCGACACCGGCCTGCCGAAGGAGCGCACCTATGTGACCGGCTCCCCGATGGCCGAGGTACTGCATCAGAATCTTGCTAAGATTGAGGCGTCCGACATCCATGCGCGTCTGGGGCTGGAAAAGGGCAAGTACATCCTGCTTTCCGCCCACCGTGAGGAGAACATCGACACCGAGAAAAACTTTACCTCCCTGTTCACCGCCATCAACAAGATGGCCGAAAAAATACGATATGCCGATTCTCTACTCCTGCCACCCGCGCAGCCGCAAGCGGCTGGAGCTAAGCGGCTTCCAGCTTGATAAGCGGGTCATCCAGCACGAGCCGCTGGGCTTCCATGACTACAACTGCCTGCAGATGAACGCCTACTGTGTGGTGTCCGATTCCGGCACGCTGCCGGAGGAAAGCAGCTTCTTCACAAGCGTCGGCCACCCCTTCCCCGCGGTCTGCATCCGCACCTCGACCGAGCGCCCCGAGGCACTCGACAAGGGCGACTTTATTCTGGCGGGCATCGACGGTGACCATCTGCTGCAGGCCGTGGATGTGGCTGTGCAGATGAACGAAAACCGCGACCTCGGCATCCCTGTGCCCGACTACGTGGACGAAAATGTTTCCGACAAGGTGGTCAAAATCATTCAGAGCTACACCGGTGTGGTCAACAAGATGGTGTGGCGCAAATATTAAGGAGCTGTCTATGCCTACCGCCGTTATCGAACCGAAAATGCAAACCCGCCGCGCTGCCCCTGCCGGGGGGCCGGGCGGTGCTGCGTCGTATCTGCACGATGCTTGCGTTGGTCGGCTGGGCGGCTGTCAGCCTGCTCAGCGGCGCTTCTCTGCCGGGAATGCTTGGCTTTGCAGCGGCTTGTTTTTTGTATTTGTTGCTGCCGGGCTGGGCACTGGCGGATTGGTTGGCACCCAAAGGCAGCAGTACCCCGCTGATGGCGGCGGTATACGGCTGTGCTTTACTGGCTGGAACCCACTGCGTGGCCGCGCGGCTGGGCTTTCCCTGGCTGCTCCGGCTGTTGCCGCCGCTGCTGGCTGCGGTATGGCTTTTCCGGCAAAAGCAGCAGGCACTGCCGCGTTTGCGCGGCGGCGCACAAACACTGCTGCGCACGTTGGATAGCGGCATGGGCCTATTCTGGGCGGTGCTATGCCTTTTGTACGCGCTGTGCTTCGGCGCGGTCAACCCCGCTCCGCTGCAGGCAGGCGCGGTGCACCTGAATCAGGATATGCTGTGGAATGTGGGAAATGCGGCGGCGCTCAGCCACACATTCCCTGCGCAGGATATCCGGTTTTCCGGCGTACGGCTCTCCTACCATTACCTGACAGAGCTGCTCTCGGCAGCGTTGGCCCTAACAAGCGGAGCGGAAATTTACGATATATACGTATTTTTTGCGGGGCCGCTGTTTTTGGCGGGGGAACTTGTGGCACTGAAGTCGCTGAGTGATGCCTACTTTGGCCCCGAGGATAAAAAAGCCTTTCCCCTGTTGACAGCGCTGCTGTACGGCTTTTCCTGCCTGTCGCTCTGGCGCGTACTGCCGACCGGGTTGAGCATTTTCGGCAACACGCTTTTGCAGCATCTTTTGACCAATATCAATTCACAGGCTACAGCGCTGGTGTTTATCGGTGCCTTTATGGTTTGCTTTATTCGCTGCAGCCGCGCAGGCTTCCGGGTAGGCTGGCGGGAAATTTCCGCGCTGTTTCTCTCGTTTTTCCTGTTGTGTGTCGGTAAGGGGCCCGAGGCCGCCATTATTGTGTGCAGCTTTGCCATTACGATGCTGTTGCTTCTGCTGCGCCGCCCGCATTACGGCAAGGCTCTGTTCTGCCTTGTGGGGCTCTGTGCGGTGTTTGCAATCACCTATTTTGTGCTGTTTGCATCCGGCAGCAACAGTATGACGCTGACCATTTTTGCCATGAAGGACTACCTTTGCTATCAAGTCCTCAGCCCCTACGCCGATTGGCTTTGCGCTCATCTGCCGGTTTCCGGCTATGTCTGGCTGATTGGCATCGGTGTGATTGATGCTTTTTGTATGCTGCCGCTGCAATTCGTGCTGTGGATTTCGGCTATGCCGGGGGCACTGCGCCGGTTGTTCAAACTGGATGCCGCGCAAATTCTTGCCAACGGCGTGGTTATCGGCGGCTTTGCGGGGTATCACCTGTTTTACCATACAAGCTCCAGTCAGGTTTATTTTGCACTGGTTGCTATGATTTTTATGTCCCTTCTTGCCGTGCGCCCGCTGGAAAAGCTGCTGCAGGGGCATTTGCTTCCCCCGCTGCCTGATTGGTATACTGGGTGCAGCGGCTTTGTGCAGCACTGTGCTGGGGCTGGGGTGCTATGTCCGTACCGGTCTTGGCCAGCTGCAGTCGACAATCGGCTGGAGCGACCCGCACGTAACGGATGATTACTGGACGGCCGGGGATGAGGAAGCCATGCTATGGCTGCGGCAAAATGCACCGCAGGATGCTATGTTTGCTACGAATCGAACTTCCCATACGCCGGAGGTTCTGGATGCCATCAGCAATGGCTACAGCGCTATGAGCCAACGGCAGGCCTATATGGAGGGCTGGACCTACGCCATGACCAATATGGGTGTTGACCGCGGTGTGCTGGAGCATAAGCAGAACGTCAACGCGGCACTGTTCAGCGGCTGCACGGCACAGAAGGCCGCCGCGCTGGGCGAGCAGGAGCATATCCGCTACCTCGTGCTGGCAAAGCGCTGGCCGGGCACCCCGCCCGCAGACCCTGACGCCCGTGTTTGAAAATGACGATGTGGCGATTTATGCACTGGACGGCAGCGCCGAATGACCAAACCGGAGAAACAAACGTATGCAGAAACGAATTTTAGTAGTAACCCAGCATTTCTGGCCGGAGAATTTCCGTATCAACGATATTGTCGAGGGTTTTGTGCAGGACGGCCTCAGTGTGGACGTGCTGTGCGGCCTGCCCAACTACCCCAAGGGCGAATGGTTTGACGGCTACAGTGCCGATGGCCCATTTGAGGAAACGTACAAGGGCGCCCGGGTGTTCCGTGCGCGGGAGATTCCCCGCAAGGGCAACACTGGCAAGACAATTTTTCTGAATTATGTCAGCTGGCCGCTGTATGCAGCCCGCGCCCTGCACCGCCTGCCCGGCGGGTATGATGCGGTGTTCTGCTTCAACACAAGCCCGGTGCTGATGTGCTGGCCCGCCATCAAATACGCAAAAAAGCACCATGTGCCGTTCACAAACTATGTGCTGGATTTGTGGCCGGAGAATCTGTACAGCGTGTTGCCGGTCAGGAACCGCTTCCTGCGCTGGGTGGCCCAGACGGTCAGCGACAGCCTGTACAAGCGCTGCGACCGCTTGATTGCGATGAGTGAGCCGCTGCAGCAGCGCCTATGCGCCCGCACCGGCAAGAGTACCGCAGAGGTAGCCGTGATTCCGCAGTACTGCGAGGATTTCTACGCCGTGCCGCAGCAGGATTCCGCGCTGGCTGAGCGCTTTGCCGGGCGATTTACGGTAGTGTTCACCGGCACCTTCACCCCGGCGCAGAGCCTGGATATGGTCATTCAGGCCGTGCTGGACGCCCGCGCCGCCGGGGCGGATACGCTACATCTGCTGCTGGTCGGCGATGGTATGAGCCGCGAGACCCTGCAAAAACAGGTTGCCGAGCTGCTCGCCGAGGACGCCGTGACCTTTTACGGCAGTGTGCCCGCCACCGAGGTGCCCAAATTCACTTCCCTTGCGGACGCGCTGTTGATTTCACTGTCCGACTCCCCGGATTTGGGGCTGACCGTGCCCGGCAAGCTGGCCAGCTATATGGCCGCGGCCAAGCCGGTGCTGGCTTCGATGAACGGTGCCGGCTATGCGGCGGTGCAGGAAAGCGGCGGCGGGCTCGTCAGCCCTGCCTGCGACCGCAAGGCTCTGGCAGACAATATGCTGGCGCTTTACCGTATGACCGACACCGAGCGCGCCGCGCTGGGGCAGAAGGCCTACGCCTACTACGCGGCCCACTACCGCCGGGCTGAGCTGCTGCAGCGGCTGGTGGCCTTCACGCTGGGCCGCGGCTGATTCGGCATCTATCCGCACCCTACCACCAAAATTGAGAGGTACACCCATTTTGGATAAGAAAATTCTTGTTATCATTCCCTGCTATAATGAGGAAGATAATATCGTAAACACGGTGGAAAATCTGCGGGCCGTCTGCCCGGAGGTGGATTTTCTGGTTGTGAATGACTGCTCCACCGACAGCAGCGCTGATTTGCTGCGCAGCCACCACTATCCTTTTCTGGATCTGCCCGTCAACCTTGGCATCGGCGGCAACGTGCAGTGCGGCTATCTGTACGCCGTGCGGCACGGCTATGATGTTGCCGTTCAGATGGACGGCGACGGCCAGCATGACCCCGCCTACCTGATGGAGGTTGTGCAGCCGGTTCTGGACGGCCGGTGCGATATGTGCATCGGCAGCCGCTTTATTAAAAAGGAAGGCTTCCAGACCAGCTTTATGCGGCGGGTCGGCATACGGTGGCTCAGCGGGATGATTTTCCTGCTGTCCGGCAAGCGGGTGCTGGATGTGACCAGCGGCTTCCGCGCCACCAATGCGCGTATGACCGCCTATTTTGCACAGCACTATGCCGCCGATTACCCCGAGCCGGAGGCCATTCTGGCGGCCAGTCTGGCAGGCTTCACGGTGGCGGAGGCCCCTGTCATTATGCGGGAGCGTCAAGGCGGCGTGTCCAGTATTCACAGCTTCAAGAGCGCCTACTATATGATTAAGGTCACGCTGGCGCTTCTCATCGACCGTTTTTCCATCCATAAGCAGAAGGGAGGCCGCGCATGACCGGACAATTACAGCTGTTCATGATTCTGGGCGCGGTGGCGCTGCTGCTGATTATCTTCGCTTTTTTAAAGCGCGGCTATATGAGCGTGAAGTACAGCCTGCTCTGGCTGGCGCTCTCGGTGGGGCTGGTCATTGCGGCCGTGTTCCCCTATGTGATTTACGTTCTGCGGGATTTGCTGGACATTGAAATGCCGGTAAATCTGGTGTTCCTTCTGATGTTCTGCTTTGTGCTGGTGGTGCTACTCTCGCTGAGTGTGGCCATCAGCCAGCTGGCGGACAAATGTAAGCGGCTGACCCAGGCAAACGCCCTGCTGGAAAAGCGGGTGCGCGACCTGGAGGAGCAAATCAAGAAGTGAGTCTTGCGGCGAAACGGAGAGAGGAATCATGACAGTAACCTGGGAGCAGGTCCTCGCCTTTTTGTGTGAGGGCCAGACAATGGCGATTACCTCGCTGTTGTTTCTTGCTTTTTTTGCGGCGGTGGCGCTTATCAACTATGCCCTGCCCCGCGTATTGCGGCCGTATTTTCTGCTGATTGCCAGCTATGGCTTTTTCTGCTATGACCCGGTCAACCGCCCGCTGGTCTGGGTGCTGCTGGCCGCCACAGCCCTGACATGGCTCTGCGGGCTTATCATCGGCAAATGCCGCTACATGGCCGTGCGCGTCCTTGCGCTGATTGCCTCGGTCGGGTTCGGCATCGGGATTCTGATTTACTACAAATACTGGAATCTGCTGGCGGACGCCATGGGCGGAAGTGTTTTGTCCCACCGCGACAATCTGCTGGCCCCGCTGGGATTGAGCTACTTCACCTTTGCCGCGATGAGTTACGCCATCGACGTCTACAAGCGGCGCTGCCGGGTGGAGCTGAACCCGCTGCACTATGCGCTGTTTGTCAGCTTTTTCCCGACTTTGATTAACGGCCCGATTGAGCGCTATCCCCAGATGCGCCCGCAGATACAGAAAAGCCGTCGCTTCAGCTACGGCCGCTGCGCGGGCGGCGCGTTCCGTATGCTGTGGGGCTACACCAAAAAGATGGTCATTGCCGACAACCTGGCCCTCTATGTCGGGATGGTCTACGGCGATGCCGCCAATATGAGCGGCCCCAACCTGACCGCCGCCGCCGTGCTGTTTGCCGTGCAGCTGTACATGGATTTCTCCGGCTGCTGTGACATTGCCCTGGGCGCGGCCCGCATACTGGGCTATGACCTGATTGAGAACTTCCAGTCCCCCTTTGAGGCCCGCAGCTTCAATGACTTCTGGCGGCGCTGGCATATCTCGATGACCGGCTGGTTCCGGGATTACATCTACTTTTCCCTCGGCGGCAGCCGCTGTGCGCCGTGGCGGCATTATCTGAACATCGTAATCGTCTTTATCTTCTCCGGCCTGTGGCATGGGGCGAGACTGGCGGTATCTGGCGTGGGGCCTTGCCTGCGGCTTATGCGCTGCCTTTGGCGCTATGACGGCCAAGCTGCGCAAAAAAATCAACCGCTACAATCCCCTTTACCGCATCGGCTGGTTCAAGGTGCTGTGGCAGTGCCTTGTCGCTGACGCGCTGTTCTGCCTGACACTGGTGTTCTTTGCCTCGGCGCTCTACAACGTGAACCCCTTCGCTGTCTATTCTGCCATGCTGCAGGGTTGGGACGGTCTGGCCGGCTCGTGGGCACAGGTGTCCGAGCTGATTTACAGCGTTGGCATTGACGGCCGCCTGCCGGTGGTGCTGCTGTCCGGCTGCTTCATCGTCTTTGCGGCGGAGCACAACGGCCGCAGCGTGGCCCGCTGGATTCGTCAACAGGTCTGGCCGCTGCGCTGGACCCTCTACTATGGCGCCGCCGCGGCAATCCTCTTCTTTGCCGCCTTCGGACAGTCGGCGTTCATCTATCAGCAATACTGAGAAAGGCGGTGCAGAACAATGGCCCCAAATCCCCTACCCTGATTCCCACGCAGCCGGTCAAGGTGCACCGCGCCGCACAGGGGCACCACACGCCCGGCGCAGAAGCGCCGCCGGAAGAAGCGCAACCCCATCCTCTGGTTTTTGCAGGGGTGGTGCGCCGTATTTATTTCGGCATCAAGACGGCGTTCAAGTTTCTGCTTCTGGTACCGGTGCTGGTCTTTATGGTAGCGTTCAGCTACAACGTCGACCGCAGCGGCCTGTTTCAAGGTGCGCTTGCACCCCGCCGCATTGTGGATTTGATGCTGCAGGGCTATGATGTAACAAACTTCGAGCAGATGGACGAGCGCCAGGTGGTACAGTTGTATGCACAGGATGTGCCCGAGACGCCCGAGGCTATCGGTATTGGCTCCAGCCGCGTTTTGCAGTTCAACCGCGAGAACACTGGCGTGGAGAGCTTCTTCAATATGGGTGTCATAAGCGCGGACGTGCGGGACAATATGACCAGCTATTATAAGATGGTCACCTACGGCAAAGGCGCCCAAAGGTGCTGCTGTGGAGCCTTGACCCATGGGTCTTTTTACGGCAACGAGGACGCCTTTGACGCCCCGCGCCGATGCCGATTTGTACAATGAATTTTTGAACCAAAAGTCCTGAACGTACCCACCGACTACGAGGCCCGACACAGTGGAGCTGTGGAAGGCACTGGCAGACCCGCTTATTTTCAGGGCAACGTGGACTACTACGTGAAAAACCGCCCAGCGGGCAGTCCACCGTGACCGACGATGACGGCAACGCGATTGAATTCACCCCCGTGGAGGGTGACCCCAACCAACCACCACCATCAAGCGGTCGGACGGCGGCGTTTTGTACGATGTAGCGTTCCGAACCCAAACGGAGGATCAGATACGTGCGCTGGCCGCCGGAGCCTGTATGAGCTTCAACAGCGTACATATGGAGGGCTTCGATGAGATGAGCCCCACCCAGATGCAGGCGTTTGACTCCTTCATCAAGTATGCACAGGCGCAGGGAACCACGGTCATCCTTGTGCTTTCGCCGTGGCACCCCTACCTGTATGACTACCTGCTCACCGAGCCGGAGAACCACAAAGGCTTCTTTGAGGTGGAAAACTGGGTGCGTGAGTATTGTTCCCAGAACAACATTCCGCTTTACGGAAGCTATGACCCCACCTGCATTGAGGGCCTGCAGGAGACAGATTTCTTTGACGGCCTGCATTGCAGCGGCACCGGCATTGTACGGTTCTTCTTCCCCGGTGCCGCAGGCCCCTGCAGGATTTGCAGAACGGCACCCTGCCGGACCCGCTTGCCGTACACCCACGCACCAGCCTGGAGGACCCGCCGCAGAGGGCGAGGCCGCACAGACAACCCAACAGGAGGGATAATTATGCCTTTTTTATTGAAATTGGTTTTAACGCAAAACGTCCGCTGATTCTGGGCCGCGGCGGCTTTGGCACCCAGCTGAATGACTGGCTGATGGACGAGGGCTGGGGCAGCGCGGATTTTCTGGATGACAATGCCCCGGGACACGCCGTGGGCGGTCTGCGGGATTACCTTGACCCCGCCATCCTGCGCAGGGGACGCCCTTCCTTTGTGGCACTGGGCGATAACGCCCTGCGGGTACAGCTGCTGCAAAAGACTGGCGGCTGCGGGCTACGCCACACCGGTGTTTATCAGTGACGCGGCCTCGGTCAGCCCCAGCGCCGTGCCGGAGCCGGGCTGCATCATCCTGCCGCAGGCCTATGTCGGCGCGGACGTGCATCTCGGTGTGGGCTGCATCGTCAACGCCGGGGCCATCGTGGACCACAACGCAACCCCTCGGCCGCGGCGTGCACATTGCGCCCGGCGGCATTGTCAAGGCCGGTGCATCGGTGGCTGAGTTTGCCAAGGTGGACTCCGGGGAAATCATCCGTTCCCCGTGGGAGAACGCCTGAATGACGCCGCAGCTATATTGACGCGCTGAAGGGGCTGGGTGCGCCCGGCCCGGCATACTTTCCTTTGTTTTTTTGCAATACATCCCACCTGTTGGGGATGTATTTTTTATTGCCTGTTGACAAACGCACTACTTTGCATTACAATATAGGCAAGGAATATGGTAATACAAGGTAGTCAGGAGGTGAACACCGTGTTTGATCAGGCCCAGCTGCGCAAGGGCACGCTGGAAGGCTGCATTTTGCAGATTATCTCCCGCGAGCCGACCTACGGCTATGCCATTGCCGCCACACTGCGGGACAGCGGCTTTGCCGACCTGACCGAGGGGCACGCTCTATCCCCCTGCTGCTGCGGCTGGAGCGCCGCGGCCTGCTGGCCGCCGAGTACGGCGCAGGCTCCGGCGGGCCGAGCCGCAAATATTACCGGCTGACACCTGACGGCGAGCAGTATCTGGCAGAATTTACTGCGGCATGGCAGACCACCGGTGCCGCCGTAAACCGCATTATGCAGAATAAGGAGGACTGAACCATGAAAACAATGCGCAACGAATACCGCGATTTGAAAAAAAGAGAACGACCTGATTTTTTCAACGCTGGCAGAGTACGACCGCGACACCATCACGGAAATCATCAGCGTGGTGGACAACACACGCGGCATCGGGTACGAAATCGAGCTGGTCCGCAAAGACCTTATCACCATGGCGGCACAGGCCGAGGCCCGGCGCGACTATCTGCCGTCGGTCATCGGGGATGTAGACGTTTTTAAGCGGAATCTGCTGGCAAGTATGCCCAAGCCGAAGTTTGCGGATTACATGGCAGACAGCCTTGTGTGGCTGTGCACGTTTGCGTTGGCCTCCACCGCAACCTTTACGGTGTTGGGCAGCCCGTGGGACTGCCATTACGACGCGGTCTGGCTTGTGCTCTGCATTGTCATTATGATGCCCAGTGCGTGGCTGCTGCAGCGCTTTGTCCCCCGCCGAGTGGGCGGCCTCCACCGAAAAAGGTGTGCGGTACGGTGCCATTACAGCCGCCATAATGCTTTTGTGGTTCGTGGAGTTTTTGGCTCGTCGACAAATGGATCACGCCGCTGCTGCCCGCGGTAGGCCTGCCCAACCTTGCGGCAGTCATTCTGTTCGGCGCGGCACTGGCAGCGCTGCTTATCTGGCGCAACCACCGCCGCAACGAGCTTGCCGAAAAACGGCCCTGGCGGGATGTGATGGAGAAATAAAAAATCCCGGCGGATTTCCGTCGGGATTTTTTATTGTAGCCGGTTAAAGGCTTGGGGCGGGCGGAGCAGAGCCCCGCCCCTACAACGGTGGTTTTGGGTAGCTTGTAGGGGGCGGGGTGACCTCACCCCGCCGGGCGAATCCGGCAATGCCGTTTTTCAGATATTTTCCAAAATCTTGTTGCCCATCTCGGTGCAGCCGACCTTGGTGCAGCCGGGGGCCATCATATCGGCGGTGCGGTAGCCCGCGTCAAGAACGGCGTTCACCGCGGCTTCAATTTCATCGGCCTCGGCGGGCATATCAAAGCTGTAGCGCAGCATCATAGCCGCCGAGAGGATACAGGCGATCGGGTTCACAACGTCCTGCCCTGCAATATCAGGCGCAGAACCGTGGATGGGCTCATACAGGCCGCAGGTTCCCTGCCCCAGCGAGGAGGACGGCACCATACCGATGCTGCCTGTAATCTCGCTGGCTTCGTCCGAAAGGATGTCACCGAACATATTCTCGGTCACAATCACGTCAAACTGCGCCGGATTCTTGCAAATCTGCATCGCGCAGTTGTCCACAAACATCTCGCTGTACTCCACCTCGGGGTACTCGGCCTGCAGGCGGTGCATCACAGCACGCCACAGGCGGCTGGTGTCCAGCACGTTGGCCTTGTCCACACAGGTCAGCTTTTTGCGGCGCTTCATCGCCGTCTCAAAGCCGATGCGGCCGATGCGCTCAATCTCATGCTCGGAGTAGGGCATCGTGTCGATGGCAACCTTCTCGCCGTTCTGCTCCACGGTTTTGTGCTCGCCGAAGTAGACGCCGCCGATCAGCTCACGCACCACGATAAAGTCAATGCCCTGCTCCACGATGGACTTTTTCAGCGGGGAGGCATCGGCCAACTGCGGCCAGATTTTGGCCGGGCGGTTGTTGGCATACAGGCCCATACCCGCACGCAGGCGCAGCAGGCCCTTCTCTGGGCGCTGGTCACCGGGCAGGCCCTCCCACTTGGGGCCGCCGATGGCACCCAGCAGGACGCTGTCCGAGTTCTTGCACTTTTCGAGCTCGGCAGCGGGCAGCGGGTCGCCGAATTTATCAATGGCCTCGCCGCCCATATAAGCGCGGGTGTAGGTAAAGGTGTGGCCGTGCTTGGCGGCAATCTTGTCCAGCACGCGCACTGCCTGCGTCACGATTTCGGGGCTGGAGCAGTCACCGTAAATCAAGGCAATATTCTTGTTCATCTGTGTTTCCTCTTAGTCTTTTAAGCTGTTCATCAGGCCGCCCTTGGCGATAATGTTCTGGATGAAAGGCGGGAACGGCGCGGCCTGGAAGGTCTGGCCGGTGGTCTCGTCCGTGATGACACCGGTATCAAAGTCGATGCTGACGGTGTCCCCCTCGCGGATGGCCTCGCTGGCGGCGGGGCACTCCAGAATCGGCAGGCCGATATTGATGGCGTTGCGGTAGAAAATACGGGCAAAGCTCTTGGCAATCACGCAGCTGATGCCGGACGCCTTGATGGCAACCGGCGCGTGCTCACGCGAGGAGCCACAGCCGAAGTTCTCGCCGCCGACCATGATATCACCGGCCTTGACGCGGGTGACAAACATCTTGTCGATGTCCTCCATGCAGTGGCTGGCCAGCTCGGCGGCGCTCTGGGTATTCAGGTAGCGGGCCGGGATGATGACGTCAGTGTCAATGTTGTCGCCGTATTTGAAAACAGGACCTCTTGCGTTCATAGCTCAAACCTCCCTCGGGTCAGTGATGTAGCCAGTCAGTGCGCTGGCCGCCGCGGTGGCCGGGCTGGCGAGATAAACCTCGGAATCCACATGGCCCATACGGCCGACAAAGTTGCGGTTGGTGGTGGAGACGCAGCGCTCCCCTGCCGCCAGAATCCCCATATAGCCGCCCAGGCAGGGGCCGCAAGTGGGGGTGGAGACGATGCAGCCTGCGTCGATGAAGGCCTCGGTATAGCCGCGCAGGATGCACTCCTTGTAGACAGCCATCGTGGCGGGAATGATGATGCCGCGCACGCCCTTGGCAATCTGCTTGCCCTTGAGAATCTCATACGCGGCCTGCATATCCTCAATGCGGCCGTTGGTGCAGGAGCCAATCACAATCTGGTCAATCTTGATGTCCTTGCCTTCCTTGGCGAGGTGGGTATTCTCCGGCAGATGCGGATAGCTGACGGTGGGCTCCAGCGCATCAAGGTCAATGACAATGGTGCGTTCATACTCGGCGTCGGGGTCAGCCTCATACTTGACCCACGGGCGCTGGCTGCGGCCTTTGAGATAGCCTTCGGTCACCTCGTCCACCGGGAAGATGCCGTTCTTGGCACCGGCCTCGATGGCCATATTGCAGATGCAGAGGCGGTCCTCCATCGTCAGGGTTTTCACGCCCTCACCGACAAATTCCAAGCTCTTGTACAGCGCACCGGAAACGCCAATTTCACCAATCAGGTGCAGAATGACGTCCTTGCCGGTGACCGGCTTATGCAGGCGGCCTTTCAGCTCAACTTTAATGGTGGCGGGAACTTTAAACCACGCCACGCCCTTGGCCATGCCGGCGGCCATATCCGTGGAGCCAACGCCTGTGGAGAACGCGCCCACCGCGCCGTAGGTGCAGGTGTGGCTGTCCGCGCCGATGATGCAGTCGCCCGCCGTCACAATGCCCTTTTCCGGCAGCAGAGCGTGCTCCACGCCCATCTGGCCGACATCGTAGAAGTTGAGAATGTCATATTTATCGGCAAATTCGCGGCACTGCTTGGACTGGGTCGCACTCTTAATATCTTTGTTGGGGACAAAATGATCCAGCACAATGTTGACGCGGGTCTTATCAAACACCGAGTCAAACCCGGCCTTGTTGAACTCATTGATGGCGGACCGGCGTTGTGATGTCATTGCCAAGCACAATATCGAGCTTAGCGTTAATCAGCTGGCCCGCCGTAACATTTGCCTCACCGCTGTGGGCGGCCAGAATTTTCTGCGTCATGGTCATACCCATGGTAGTAAACCTCCGGTTTTAAATAATAAAGAATAAATAAGAAATAATAAATATGGTGGACTTTTTGCCTTTGGCAAAAAGAAATTTCTGAGTGCGGCATCGCCGCACGGTCCACATTTTTTATTATTTATTATTTCTTATTTTTTATTTGCTCTGCTGCACTGTTCCTATTCAGCACTCACTTATTATTGATAGCACTTACCAACGCCCTGATGCCCGCCACGATGATATCCGTGTGGGTACCGCAGCCCCAGGTTTCCTCGCCGGAAGCCCACTTCAGGCCAACATAGGAGCAGGCGCGGGAGTTCGTGTCAAAGTCCAGCGCGTGCTCACTGTAGTGCACCAGCGTGAAGTGCATCCCGGTCTGCTGCTCAATCGCCGTGGCCACTGCGTCCAGACGACCGTTGCCGGTGGCTGTGCAGTGGATGGTGCTTCCGCCGCTGGTGATGGTCACATTCGCCGTGATGGTGTTGTCCGGGTTCTGCACAAAGTGCGCCTCGGGCACATTGAGGGGGCTGTTGTGGTTGAGGTAGGCTTTCTCAAAGACGTAGAGCACCTCTTTCACACTCAGCTCGCGGTGCTCGTGGTCGCTGACGTCCTTGACGCGGTAGCCCAGATCCTCGCGCATCTTCGGCGGCGGATTGTAGCCGTAGTTCTGCTGCAGCAGGAAGCCGATGCCGCCCTTGCCGCTTTGCGAGTTGATGCGGATGACGTCAGCGTCATAGGTGCGGCCAATGTCATGCGGGTCGATGGGGATGTAGGGGCAGGTCCACTGGTGGAGCTTCTTTTCCTTGCGCCATGTCATGCCCTTGGCGATGGCGTCCTGATGGCTGCCGCTGAACGCTGCAAAGACCAGTGCGCCCGCATACGGCGTGCGCTCATAGACGTGCATTCGTGTGACGCGCTCATAGGTTTCGCAGATTTCCGGCATATTGCTGAAATCGAGATGGGGGTCAACGCCGTGGCTGTACATATTCATGGTCAGCGTGATGGCGTCCACGTTGCCGGTGCGCTCGCCGTTGCCGAACAGGCAGCACTCAATGCGCTGTGCACCCGCCAGCACGGCCAACTCGGCATCCGCCACGCCGCAGCCGCGGTCATTGTGCGGATGGGTGGACAAAAAAATAACGCTGTCGCGATATTTCAGGTGGTTGGAGCACCACTCGATCTGGTTGGCGTAGATGTGCGGCATACTCATTTCCACCGTGACCGGCAGATTGATGATCATGGGGCGGTCCGGCGTGGGCTGCATAACATCCAGCACGGCATTGCAGACCTCCACCGCGTATTCCGGCTCGGTGCCGGTAAAGCTCTCGGGGCTGTACTCAAATAGGAAGTTGCCCTCGTACTCCTCGCTCAGCTGCTTGACCAACTTGGCACCGTCCACGGCAATCTTCTTGATTTCCTCCTTGGACTTCTTGAACACCTGCTCACGCTGGGCCACGCTGGTGGAATTGTAGAAATGGATGATAGCGCGGGGTGCTCCCTTGACGGCCTCGAACGTCTTGCGGATGATGTGGTCGCGGCACTGGGTCAGCACCTGTACGGTCACATCCTGCGGGATGCGGTTGCCGTCAATCAGGGTGCGCAGAAATTCATATTCGGTCTCGCTGGCGGCGGGGAACCCGACTTCGATTTCCTTGAACCCGATTTTTACAAGCATATCGTAAAATTCGAGTTTTTCTTCAAGGTTCATCGGCACGATCAGGCTCTGGTTGCCGTCACGCAGGTCCACGCTGCACCACGCGGGGGCTTTCTCGATATGATCCTTCTTCGTCCACTCATAGATGTGGCCGGGCTCGACCGGCGGCGGATAATATCCTACACTGTATTTCGTTGCGTCCATCATAGTAAACTGCCTCCTTCAAAGCGTCTGTTCTGCACTTTGGGGGACAAAAAAACCGCCCCCAAAGGCAAGAAACCTTTGAGAGACGGGAGCAAAAATTCTGACTTGCTGTACCCGCGGTACCACTCTCTTTGCCGTTGAAACGGCCACTCTGTACGATCAGCCGGGATGGCGAATCGCGCCTGCATGATAACGGTCAGGTGCCGTCCGCGCCTACCTATCAGCGCGGCTGCTCCGGGGCCAGTATACAACATCTGCCATACCGCCTTACACCGACCGGCGGCTCTCTGAAATGGGATGGATGCTGCTTTTTCCCCATCACTGCATTTGCAATAGCATTATTTTATCGAATTTTGCCGCCGTTGTCAATCGTTATTTTGCACAATGTGCAACAATGTGTTTTGGTAAAGTCAACAATAGCTGCCAAATTCCGCGCAGTGGGGGTATTACGGCAGGGCTTTTGGTTTATATTGGCATTTCGTAAATGCTCCGCTGGGGCGTCATGCCGTAGGAGCAGTAGGCGGATTCCGCTATTTCGCTTGTGCCGCCGGGTAATACGATTCTGCCAAATTGCAAAAAGTGCCCCCGTCGGGTCAATTCCCGGCGGGGGCACAGCTGGTTACTTTTATTTAGCGGTTCTGGGGGCCGTTCTTCAGGATAACGTCATGGCTGCCGCCCTCAACGATGGAGGTAGAGGAGACAACCGTCAGGCGGGCCTTCTCCTGCAGCTCAGGGATAGAGAGCGCACCGCAGTTGCACATGGTGGACCGCACCTTGGACAGGGTGGTCTGCACGCCGTCCGCCAGAGGGCCGGCATACGGCACGTAGGAGTCAACGCCCTCCTCAAAGCTCAGCTTCTGGGCGCCGCCCAAATCATAGCGCTGCCAGTTGCGGGCGCGGTTGGAGCCCTCGCCCCAGTACTCCTTGACGTAGTTGCCGCCCACACGCAGCTTGTTCGTGGGGGACTCATCAAAGCGGGCAAAGTAGCGGCCCAGCATCACGAAGTCGGCACCCATTGCCAGCGCCAGCGTAATGTGGTAATCCTGCACAATGCCGCCATCCGAGCAGATGGGGATGTAGATACCGGTCTCCTTATAATACTCATCGCGGGCCTTGGCAACCTCAATGACAGCGGTGGCCTGACCACGACCGATGCCCTTGGTCTCACGGGTGATGCAGATGGAGCCGCCGCCAATGCCAATCTTGATAAAGTCCGCACCGGCCTTGGCCAGGAAGAAGAAGCCCTCGCGGTCAACAACGTTGCCGGCACCGACCTTCACCTTATCGCCGTAGTTCTCACGAATCCATGCGATGGTGCGGGACTGCCACTCGCTGAAACCCTCGGAGGAGTCGATGCAGAGCACATCCACACCGGCGTCCACCAGTGCGGGCACACGCTCGGCATAGTCGCGGGTGTTGATGCCCGCGCCGACCACATAGCTCTTGTTCTCGTCCAGCAGCTCGTTGACGTTCTCCTTGTGGGAGTCATAGTCCTTGCGGAAAACCATGTACTGCAGATGGCCCTCGGCATCGACCAGCGGCAGGGAGTTAATCTTGTTATCCCAGATGATGTCGTTGCAATCATGCAGGCTGGTGGTGTCGGGTGCCGTGACCAGCTTGTCCAGCGGGGTCATAAACTCGGTGACCTTCAGGTCCATCGTCATGCGGGAGAGGCGGTAGTCGCGGGAAGCCACAATGCCCAACAGCTTGCCGTGGGCAGAGCCGTCATCCGTGATGGCAACGGTGGAGTGGCCCGTGCGGGTCTTGAGGTCGAGCACATCGCCGAGGGTGGCCTCCGGCGGCAGATTGGAGTCAGAGGTGACAAAGCCCTTCTTGTAAGCCTTGACACGGCGAACCATGTCGGCCTCCTGCTCAATGGTCTGGGAGCCGTAGATGAAGGAGACGCCGCCCTGCTTGGCCAGCGCAATGGCCAGCTTCTCGCCGGAGACGGACTGCATGATGGCGGAGACCATCGGGATGTTCATTTCCAGCGGGCAGGCCTCCTCGCCCTTGCGGTACTTGACCAGCGGGGTTTTCAGGCTGACAGCCGTGGGGACACACTCCGAGGAAGAATACCCCGGAACCAGCAGATACTCACCAAAAGTACGAGACGGTTCGGAAAAAATAGTATGCCATAATACACTCTCCTGACTTCCTGTTTTTCATTATTTTTTATGTATTAGACAGATTGTACCACAACCGCGGACAAAATACAAAGGTTTTTGCGAAAATCTTTCCTGCACCGCCAAAAAGAAAGTTGTGGATTTTGAACAAGAAAATTGACAAGGAGTATGACTTTGTGACGGCCAGGCGGGCCGATGCGAGCATCGGCCCCTGCCATACGGGATTACTGCGTCGTCGTCAGCACTACATCGCCCATCGACGCGGTAAGGGTCACGCTGCGGGGCGGCGGCTGTTTGGGTGTAGATGCTGCTCATCGTCCTGCCGTTGAACACCACATTCCCCCATGGACGTTTGCAGGTCAAGCGCGTAATCGTCGGGCCTGCCGTCCACCGTCAGTCTAATATCGCCCATGGCAGCTTCGACTTTAGCGGTTTCAACGCCCGCCAGCAGCCCCAAATCAAAATCGCCCATTGAGATATTCGCCGTAAACTGCTCTGCCTGCACGGTGCTACCGGTAAAGTTGCCCATCGCCAGGTCTAAGTCGATGCTGTCGGCGGCGATGGTATTGCTGTTGTCAAATTCTGCATCGCCCATAGCGGCAGTGATGGAGAGCCTTTTAAAATGGAAGGTATTCGCATCCGGCACGGACAGGACAAACTCAGGCTCGGGCCCCAGCTCTTTGCCGAGGTTGTAGTTGGCGGGCACCTTGTAGCTGACACGCACCGGGCTTGTGTTGTCGCCCGTGTTGGTAAAGGTGAACCAGTCCTGACGCAGGTTCGTGCAGGAAAGGGTCGGCTCCGCCGCACCACTGTCCACAACGACTGTGACCGCGCGCCGTAGTCGATGTCGAAGGTTATATTTTTGGCGTCGGCCAGACCGGTGGTGAAATCCATCTTTCTCCAATGGGCTGCCGCTGTCCGCGTCCTCGGTGGCGGCGGTCCCGTTGTAAAAATCCTCGGTGCGGACAAGACCGGATGCAGCAGTTTCTTCCTCCGTCGGCGCAACAACCATCGACGCCGTGCCGCCGCTGGGCTTTGCAAAGCTCAGCACAAGGACACCCAGCTGGACGAGCAGCGCCGCAGCAATGACAACGGCGAAAATCAGCCACATGGTTTTTGCCCCGGGGCCGTGCTTTTTGAGGCCGGGAAGGCTGCGGGTCGGCGGCGGGCGGCTCCGGGGCGGTGGGCGGCACGGCACCGCCGCGTGCGCTCTCGGGTGCGTCAGGGTCGGCATCCGGCGTCAGCCCCTCCCCTTCCAGAATTTTGCGGGCGGCCTCGGCAGGGTCGCCCAGCTCGGCGGCGGTGGCGTCCTCGTTGTCGGGGCCTGCGGCGTCGAAGTATTCCTCATAATAATTCAGTGCGTCGCGGCGCGCATCGGCAGGCAGGGCGGACAGCCGTTTTTCCAGCTCCGATAAGTACTCGTATTTTTTCATTGCTGCTCCCCCTTAAAGAGCTTGTTGATTTTTGTGGTGTAGGCTTCCCACTCGGCGGTAAATTCTGCCAGCCGGGCGCGGCCTGCGGGCGTGATTTGATAGTAGCGGCGGTTGCGGCCATTGAAGGCTTCGTCATGGACGGTCAGGCAGCCGTCCTTTTGCAGGCGGCGCAGCACCGGGTACAGCGTGGATTCCGACAGGTCCAGCACCGCGCGGACCTCCTGCGTGATCTTATAGCCGTAGGTGCCCGTTTCCTCCCGCCCGACAACCGCCAGCACAATGGCATCCAGCAGCCCCGCCGTGGTGTTGATGGCCATAGCGCGCCTCCTTTCCGGGAATGATGTATGGGTTTATATATTATATAGCATATAATATTGTAGATTGCAATAGGTTGCAGCAACAAAATTATGTAGGGGCGGATTCCATATCCGCCCGTGGACGTTTATCTTGCCGCAAGCTCCCCGGGCGCATATAGAATGCGCCCCTACGATTCCGCCCTCATTTCTCTATTTCCTTATATAAATAGCCCAGCGCGTCGGCCAGACCGCCGAGGTCATCAATCAGGCCCTCGTCCACTGCCTGCCGGCCGTCCAGCACCGTGCCCATATCCATAACCAGCTCCCCGGTGTTGTGCATCAGCTGGGTGAACCGCCGGGCCGAAATCCGGGAGTGGCCGGTCACAAAGCCGACAATACGCTCCTGCATCTGCTCAAAATAGCGCAGGGTCTGCGGCACGCCCAGCACCATGCCGGAGTGCCGTACCGGGTGCACTGTCATGGTGGCCGTGGGCACAATAAAGCTGTGACGCGCCGCAACGGCCAGCGGGATGCCGATGGAATGTCCGCCGCCCAGCACCAGCGTGGCACTGGGCTTGCTGACCCCCGCAATCAGCTCGGCCAGCGCAAGGCCCGCTTCCACATCTCCGCCCACGGTGTTCAGAATCACCAGCAGCCCCTCAATCTCCGGGTCCTCCTCAATGTCCACCAGCTGCGGAATGACGTGCTCATATTTTGTTGTTTTCTGCGCGTCCGGCGAGAGAGTGTGCCCCTCTATCGTGCCGATAACCGTCAGGCAGTGGATGGCGTGGCGGCCCTTGGTGGCGGGCACCATACCGCTGTCCGTTATCAGATCGTGTTCCAGCCGCTTGATGGCGGCGTTCTCGGTGGGGTTCAGTTTGGGGCGGGCCTTGGCTTTCGTCTTTTTGTCGTTCGTTTCCATAGTCATTCTCCTTTGCCGATACAGAAAAAGTCTGCCCATCGGCAACGCAAAATATGCACGTATGCACTTTTACTGCCCGCCGTCCTTGTCGATGCCGCCAAAAATGGGCGGTCAATTCTTATACAACTGGCCGATATTTGATAAATCAGCTAAAAAACTTAGACAAAAAATTGACAATTGCCACATCGCATTTTATAATATATAGTAAAACACACAATGCAGATGTGAGGTAAGCAATCATGGTTTTGCAAAATAAGGTGTCGCTTCCGGTCATCAAGCGGCTGCCTAAATATTATCGCTATCTGACCAACCTTTCCGCCGACGGCAAGGGACAAGATTTCTTCCAGTGAGCTGGCCCATATGATGGGCACCACCGCCAGTCAGGTGCGGCAGGATTTCAACTGTTTCGGCGGCTTCGGCCAGCAGGGCATCGGCTACAAGGTGGATGTGCTGCGCGCCGAAATCGGCAAGCTGCTCTTCGGGGACGGCGAAAAGCTGCCCACCATCCTGATTGGCGCGGGCCGTCTGGGCTCTGCCGTGTCCAGCTTCATCAGCCGCGATGCCAACGGCTACCGCCTGCTGGGCGTCTTTGACGTGAACCCTGACCTGATTGGCAAGGAGATGTGCGGTGTGCCGATTCTGCCCCTGAGCGAATTGGATCAGTTCTGCGCCGAGCACCACCCCGAGGTGGCTGTCCTCTGCGTACCGCGCCAGAGCGCCATGGACCTGGCCGGAGAGCTGGTCAATCAGGGTATCAAGGGCTTCTGGAATTTCAGCCACTATGATTTGTCCGTGGAGTACCCCAATGTTACGGTGGAGAACGTCCATCTGGGCGACAGCCTGATGAGTCTGGGCTACCGTCTGCGGAATCAGGAGAAGTGAGGAGCCAATATGGCAAAATTGTATTTTCGGTACGGCGCCATGAACAGCGGTAAGACAACGGCGCTGATGCAGGTTGCCTACAATTATAAAGAGCGCCGTATGCGGGTGCTGATTCTGAAGCCCTCTGTCGATACCAAGGGGCAGGACTCCATCGTGTCCCGGCTGGGCATTTCCTGCAAGGTGGACAAGCTCGTCACGCCCGATATGGACGTGGTGGAGTTGGTGCGTGCAGACGAGGCCGCACGCGGCAAGATTGCCTGTGTGCTCTGTGATGAGAGCCAGTTTTTCACCCCGGAGCAGGCCGACCAGCTGTTTCTTGTCACAGTGGATTTGGGGATTCCGGTCATCTGCTATGGCCTGCGGGCGGATTTTTATGATGCGCGGCTTTCCCGGCTCTACCCGCCTGTTAGAGATTGCCCACACGATTGAAGAGCTGAAAACCATCTGCACCTGTGGCCGCAAGGCGATTTGCAACGGCCGCAAGGTCAACGGTGAGTTTGTCTTTGAGGGCGCACAGGTTGCCATCGACACGGTGGATGACGTGGAATACCAGAGCCTGTGCCCCCAGTGCTGGTACCGCGAGTACCGCGCCTTTCTTGCACGGCATTCCAAAAAGTAAATAAGCACAGTGATTGTCCCGCCAGATTCGGCGGGACTTTTTTTGTGGGGGTGCATATTGTTGTAGATACCGCACCGGGGACGAGTGCGACGTAGGGACCGGGCGCGCCCTGTTCCGACAAAAAGTGCACCATTTTTGCGCCGCACACAACCAGATGCAATAATATTTGCGAAATAGCACCTATTTTGCATAAAACCGGCATATTTTGCGGTGTGTGACGCCTTTTGCCGGGTAAAAATCCGTGCGTTTTTTCAGGTGCGCGGCGGATGCCCCGGTATGCCATTTGCCATTTTGCACAAACCGCATTATAAAAAACTTAGTTAGTTTTGACGGCGATGACAAAAACGGTTACAGACAACAAGGCAAGAATTGTACGCTTTTGGTGTGTAACACACCAATTTGGCTGTTTATTTTACAAAATTGTTTTGTTATCATATAAGTAAGCGAAAGGCAGATGGTGCAGTGTGAACCCACATGACCAGCTGCAAAAATAAAATCGCACAGCAATTTTAGGAGGACAAAAACATGAAGAAGGCAATTTCTTTGGGCGTTGCCGCCGCCATGGCTGCCACTCTGCTGGCAGGCTGCGGCACTGCTGCTTCCAACGCTCCCGCCGCTTCCAGCGAGACCGCAAGCTCCACTGAGGCCACCAGCGAAGCCACCGCTTCCGAGGCCCACGAGATCAACACCACCGATCCCATTGAGCTGACCATCAGCTGGTGGGGCGGCGACTCCCGCCACGAGGCTTACCAGAAGGCTCTGGAGGCTTTCCACGAGAAGTACCCCAACATCACCGTCTCCCCCACCTACGGCGCATGGTCCGGCTGGGAAGAGAAGCAGTCCACCGCACTGGCTGCTGATCAGGGCTCTGATGTCATGCAGGTCAACTGGAACTGGCTGTACCAGTACAGCCCCACGGGTGAAAAGTTCGTCGACCTGCGCGAGTACAGCGACATCATCGACCTGAGCCAGTGGAGCGATGCCGCCAAAAACGCCTGCACCGTTGCCGACAGCCTGCAGGCTGTGCCCATCTCGATGACTGGCCGTATCTTCTACTGGAACATGAACACCTTCAAGCAGGCCGGCATCGAGGAGGTTCCCACCTCCTATGATGATCTGATCGCCGCCGGCAAGGCCTTCCAGGAGAAGCTGGGCGATGATTACTATCCCCTGGCCATCGGTCAGTATGACCGCATGATCCTGATGACCTTCTACCTCGAGTCCAAGTACGGCAAGGCCTGGGTCGAGAACAACGAGTGCCAGTATACCGAGGAAGAGGTCGTTGACGGCCTGAACTTCATCAAGTCCCTCGAGGACAACCACGTCATCCCCACCCGTCCGACCATGATCGCTGCCGGCTTCGACTCTATCGACAAGTCTCAGGAGTGGATCGACGGCAAGTACGCCGGCATCTTCGAGTGGGATTCCTCCGCTAACAAGTACCAGTCTGCTCTGGCTGACAACTCCGGCTTCACCGTCGGTGAGGAGATCAAGTTCGGCGACAAGGCCAACGGCGGCTTCTCCAAGGTCTCCATGGGCATGGCCATCACCAAGTCCTGCCAGCATCCTGTTGAGGCTGCTGCCCTGATCGACTTCCTGTGGAACGGTGAGGGCGCTGCCATCATGGGCTCCGAGTGCGGCATTCCCCTTCCGCCGGTCTGGCTGCCGCTCAGGCTGCTGACGCTGTGAAGCCTCTGGTCCTCGAGGCCAACACCAAGGTTCTGGCCTTCGTTGACATGCCGCTCGATCCGTACTACGAGTCCAGCAAGCTGAAGGACACCACCGATGGCGTCTACACCGACGTGTTCGACGGCTTCAGCTACGGCGACTACGACGCTGAGGAGGCTGCCCAGATCCTGCTGGACGGCGTTTCCTGTGCTGAGCGCCAACGCTTGATTGCAATCGTCAACGGCAAAATGTTTTTAGATTTACCAGCCGGTTCCTGCCCCGTTATCAGGCATGGCGGGGCCGGCTATTTATGTTGAAACGCAATACAGCAATTAGTGATAGGAGGTTTTTGGATGAGCTCTGCACCCAAAGCTACCCAGCGCACACCCTTTAAGCGCTGGTGTGATGAAAACACCGGCCTGTTCTTCCTGATTCCTTGGATTCTGGGCTTTCTGATCTTCAAGGCTTATCCGTTTGCAAGCTCTCTGTTCTACAGCTTTACCGACCTGAACTTCTTTAAGGGCATCAGTCAGTACGGCGTTATGAACTACGTCGAGATTTTCACCAGCCGCAAGACGCTTTCCGTTTTGCTGACCACTGTGAAATACGCCTTCATCACCGTGCCTCTCAAGCTGGTGTTCGCGCTGTTCATCGCCTACATCCTGAACTTCAAGATCAAGTTCGTCAACCTGTTCCGCACGGTTTACTACATTCCGTCCATTCTGGGCGGCTCTGTGGCCATCGCCGTTCTGTGGCGTGCCCTGTTCAAGGACACCGGCGTTGTCAACACAATCCTTGGCTTCTTCGGCATTGCCGGTCCCGACTGGCTGGCTGACAAGACATGGGCGCTGTTCGTCATCTGCCTGCTGCGTGTGGGCAGTTCGGCTCCGCCATGGTGCTGTTCCTTGCTGCCCTGAAGGGTGTTCCCGCCGATCTGTACGAGGCCGCTACTATTGACGGTGCCTCCAAGACCAAGCAGTTCTTCTCGATCACCGTGCCGATGATCACCCCCGTTATCTTCTACAACCTTGTCACCCAGATTGCACAGGCTTCCAGGAATTCAACGGCCCCTACATCATCACGCAGGGCGGCCCGCGCAATGCTACCACGCTCGTCTCCCTGCTGGTTTACAACTACGCCTTCAAGTCCAACGAGATGGGCATGGCGTGTGCACTGGCCTGGGTCATGTTCATCGCAGTTGCTCTGTTGACTGTGATCGCTTTCACCAGCCAGAAGCACTGGGTCTACTACGCTGATTAAGGAGGATTGAAAAAATGAAGCTTTCTACCGCCCATAAAATCGGCCGTTTCTTCCAGTACTTTGTGCTGATCCTTGTCGGCGTTATCATGATCTACCCGCTGGTCTGGATGGTGGGCGCCACCTTCAAGTCCAACGCCGAGATCTTCTCCGGCATCGGCTTCCTGACTGCCAATCCCACGCTGCAGGGCTACATTGACGCCGTGACCCAGAACTACGGCGGCGACATCAGCATCTGGCGCGCCTTCCTCAACACCTACAGCTTCGTTATCCCCAAGGTCATCTTTACCGTTATCAGCTCTGTCATTGCCGCTTACGGCTTCAGCCGCTTTAAGTTCAAGGGCCGTGACCTGCTGTTCGGCATCATGATCTCCACCCTGTTCCTGCCGCAGGTCGTTCTGAACGTGCCCCAGTACCTGATGTACAACTCCTTTGGCTGGATCAATAGCCCCTTCTACCTGCCCCTGTGGGTGCCGACCCTGTTCGCCACCGAGACCTACTTCGTCTACCAGCTGGTGCAGTTCATGCGCAGCATCCCCCACGATCTGGACGAGGCGGCTGCCATCGACGGCTGCGGCCCGGTCAAGATCCTGTACAAGATCATTGCCCCGATGCTGAGCCCCTCTCTGGTAGCCTGCGGTCTGTTCCAGTTCATGTGGAGCTGCAATGACTACATGGGTCCCCTGCTTTACGTCCAGACCCCCAGCAAGTACCCGATGTCCATCTTCGTCAAGCTGTCCATGGACGCTGACAGCGGCTTCAACTGGAACCGCATTCTGGCATTGTCCCTGATCTCCATCATCCCGCAGCTGGTCGTTTTCTTCTGCGCACAGGATGCCTTCATTGATGGTATCTCTGCTGGTGCTGTCAAGGGTTGATTTTTCTTCCCTCCCATTTCCAATAAGCCCCAGGCACACAGCTGCCCCGTACCACACAAAGGGGTACGGGGCAGCCTTTATTTTGAAAGCTCTACTCCCCTATCGGGAGTTTTACAGATAGATTACTTGTTCACCCGCTTATAATATTGCCGGTACTGCTGCGGGGAAGACCCGTGGCATCCTTGAAAACGCGGCGGAAATGCGCGGTCGTCATAAAGCCGGTCTTTTCCGCAATATCAGAGATGCTCTCGTTGGATTTCTCAATCAGATTCTGCGCGGCCTTGATGCGCACACCGTTGATGTACTCGATCAGGCTGAGGTTGATGGACTTTTTAAAGAGGCGGCTGAGATAGTAGGGGCTGATATAAAACTGGCTGGCAATGCCGGTCAGGGTCAGCTTCTCCGCGTAATGCTCGGCGATATAGGCTTGGATCTGGTCCACGATGTGGTTGCTGACACGGCCGTTCTCTCCGCCCTGCTCCTGCTGCTGGCGGCAAAGGTCCTTCAGCGTCAGCAGCAGCGTAGCCAGTATCATCTTGCGCATGGCGTCCGCTTCGGGGTGGTTTCCTCCTGCAGCACCAGCAGCTGCTGCAGCAGACCATGCACCTGATTCTGCTGCTTGACCGAAATGCTGGAAAGCAGATGGTTGTGTTCCTCGGTCAGGAAGGAGAAGAAGTCCACCTCGGGGAAGAGCTCGGTCACCTTGTCCAGATACTCCCGGCTGAAGTTCATAACAATCCGGCTGGAGGCGGTATCGCCCAGCGGGGCCGTCTTGTGAATCTGATTCTCACCGATGAGGACCACGCAGCCCGCATTGACAATGTAGGCGGCATCCTCAATAAAATAGCGGCGGCTGCCCTCTATCTCATAGTAGATTTCATATTTATGATGGATATGGAAGCTGGGCCATCTCGTAGCCGGTATCACGGTCGACCCGGTCGATGAAAAAGTCCACGTGGGGCGAGTAGACATATTCTGATACCATAACGCTGCTCCTCACTGCCGCGGTGGCTGGGGCACTTAGAATTTTGCAGTGCCGCCCTTGCGCCCGGCGATTGCTTATTGTTGTCTTTTTAAGAATAGCACATTTTTTGCTGTTTTTCAAATTATTTTTAAACTATTTTTCAATCATCTGGGGGTTCACTCATGAAAATCACGCTTGTACGTTCTATGTCACGCAGCGCGGTGTTTGAGCTGGTCAATGACAGCTGCTACCGCGCCCCGGCGCCCTATACGGTCACGCTGGACGGCGCTGCCGTCTATGAGGGTGATACCAATGTATTTTCACTCTATTCGCTGGAGCCGAGCCGTCAATACACGGTGGCTGTCACGATTGACGGCGTGACCGATACGCTGGTGTTCACCACCGCGGAGGAGAGCTTTTTTGTGGATGCCTCCCGCTATGGTCTGGTGGCGGACGGCGTTACCGACAACACCGCCAAGCTGCAGGCAGCGCTTTCCACCTGCCCGGCGGGCGGCACGGTCTATGTGCCCGCAGGCACCTACCGAACCCAGAGTCTCTTTTTGCAGAGCAACACGACCCTGTATCTTGAGAAGGGCTGCACCCTGCTCGGCGGCACCGACCGCCGTGACTACCCGATCCTGCCGGGCGTTCTCCCCTGCCATAACGAAAAGGACGAGCAGTATCTGGCCCTGTGGGAGGGCAACCCCCTCGACAGCTTTGCCGCACTGATCAACGTCATCAACGCCGAGAACGTGACCATCACCGGCGAGGGCACGATTGACGCCAACGCCCAGAACGGCGACTGGTACCAGAACCCGAAGCAGAAGAAGATCGCATGGCGGCCCCGCCTATTCTTTACAAGCGGTGCCAAAAATGTTGTGCTGCACGGTGTGCTGGTCTGCAACAGCTATTCCTGGACGATCCACCCGACCTACTCCGAGAATGTGGACATCCTGAATATCCGTATCCGCAACAGCTCCACCAGCCCCAACACCGACGGCATCGACCCCGAGAGCTGCAAGAATGTCAACATCATCGGCAACCACGTCCATGTCGGCGATGACTGCATTGCGCTGAAGTCCAGCAAGCTGTTCCTTGGTATGAAGCTGCATGTCCCCTGCGAGAATGTTGTCATCCGCAACTGCTGCCTGAGCCGCGGCCACGGCGGTCTGGTCATCGGCAGCGAGATGAGCGGCGGCATCAAAAATGTCACGGTGACCCAGTGCCTGATGGACCACACCGACCGGGGCTTACGCGTCAAGACCCGCCGCGGCCGCGGCAAGTATGCGGTCATTGACGGGCTGGTGTTCCGCGACGTCGTTATGGACGGCGTGCTGACGCCCTTTGTCATCAACATGTTCTATTTCTGCGACCCGGACGGCCGCACCGACTATGTGCAGACCCATGAGCCCCAGCCCGTGGACGAGACGACCCCGACCCTCGGCAAGCTGGAGATGGAGAACATCACGGCCACCGACGCCCAGTATGCAGGCTGCTGGTTCAGCGGCCTGCCGGAGCAGCCGATCGAGGGCGTGACGATGCGCGATGTGAACATCAGCTTTGCACCGGACGCCAAGGCCGGGCAGGCCGCCATGATGTGCGGCGCAGATGCCTCCTGCAAGGTGGGCGTCCACGCCGAGAACGTGCGCAATATTGAGCTGCACAACGTTGAAATCACCGGCTACGAGGGCGAGCGCCTGCAGCTCACCCACGTAGACAGCTATGAGGAGGACTAAACCATGACCCATGAAGAAATCCTGACTACGCTGGGCCATTATGTGGATTACCTGATTGCAGGCTCCACCGCCGAGGCCCCGCTCTGGAACATTGAAAAGGTGCGCAGCGGCAAGCCCAACAAGTGGAACTACATCGACGGCTGCATGATCACCGCCTGTCTGAGCCTCTACCAGACGACCGGGGACGAGAAGTTTCTGACCTTTTCCAAGAATTTTCTTGACTATTTTGTCAAGGACAACGGCGTCATTGAGACCTATGACCCTGCCGAATACAATCTGGACAACGTCAATCAGGGCAAGAATCTGTTCACCCTGTATGACCTGACCGGCGACCAGCGCTACCGTGACGCGATTGAGACCATCCGCGGCCAGCTGGAAACCCAGCCCCGCACTAAAGAGGGCAACTTCTGGCACAAGAAGATTTACCCCAATCAGGTCTGGCTGGACGGCACCTATATGGCGCAGCCCTTCTATATGGAGTATGAGACCCGCTGCAATGAGATGCACGGCTGCATTGACAGCTACAAGCAGTTTATGAACATCCAGAAGCATATGAAGGACGCCAAAACCGGCCTGTACTACCACGGCTACGATGAGAGCCGCGAGATGTACTGGGCCAACCCTGAGACCGGCTGCAGCGCCAACTTCTGGCTGCGCGCCATAGGCTGGTTCCTTGTGGCGATGGTGGACGTGCTGGAGCGCATGGACAATATGCTTTATTACGAGTACCGCGCCATTATGTCGATGCTGAAGGACGCCGTGGATGCCATGCTTGCCTTCCAGGACGAGGAAAGCGGTATGTTCTGGCAGGTTATTGACAAGGCGGGCGTAGAGGGCAACTATCTGGAGACCTCCGGCAGCGCGCTGTTTGCCTATGCGGTGCTCAAAGCCGTGCGTCTGGGCTATCTGCCCAAGCGGTACGCCGCCTATGGCGAGAAGGCCTTCTACGGCACCTGTGACCGCCATCTGGGCGTCGGCGCTGACGGCGCACTGCAGCTGGGCGGTATCTGCCTTGTGGCAGGCTTAGGCGGTGCTACCCGCCGCGATGGCAGTCTGGCCTACTATTTCAGTGAGCCTATTGTCGAGAACGATGCCAAAGGCGTAGGCCCGCTGCTGCTGGCTTACACCGAGATTCTGGCCGCACAGAGGAAGTAAAGGAGGCCGCTATGCCAAAATTTATCGTGGGAGCCCGCCTGCATGACTACGGCAAAGGCACGCCGGACGAGCTGTTTGCGCGTGTGTCTGCCGATGGCTTTGCCGCCGTGCAGCTGGCCTACAAAAAATGTGTGCCGACCGTAAAAAGCTACGCGGACATAACCGAGGCGCTGGTCAATGACACCATCACCGCCGAAAAGGCCCACAACATTCAGGTTGCCGTGCTGGGCACCTATGTGGAACTTGCCATCAATGATGCGCGACGCCTGCAGAACGTGGCCGACTTCAAGAGCCAGCTGGCAGTCTGCAAAGCGCTGGGCGCCGGCTGCATCGGCACCGAAACCACCAAGATGTGCGACCAGCCTGCGGGCACCACCCGCGAGGAGGCACAGGAGCTGCTCTGCCGCAGTCTGGCCGAGATTCTGCCGGTTGCCGAGGAACTGGGCGTGACCGTGGGCGTGGAGCCCGTGACCTATCACAGCATGAACTCCGCCGCCGCCACACGGCACATTCTGGACACGATGCGCAGCCCGAAATCTGAAGGTTATCTTCGACCTGAGCAACCTTGTGGACGCTGACAACGTCAACGCGCAGGACCATATCTGGAATGATATCGGTGAGCTGGTGGGCGATAAAATCGTGGCTGTGCATTTCAAGGGGCAGGCGTTCAACCCGGACGGCAGCCTGCTGCACACCAGTCTGGAGGACAGCCTGACGGATTACGCCGGGGCGTTTGCCATGCTGCGCCAGCTGCCGCAGGAGGTTCTGCCTGTGCTGCGCGAGGAGGCCGTACCGGCCCGCGCCGCCAGTGACATTGCATTTATGAGGAGATTTTTCTGATGGCAGAAGCAGAGCGCAAAACGCTGGTCATTGATGAGGGCGGCAAGGGCGATTACCGCACGCTGACAGAGGCTGTAGCCGCCTGCGCCGCCGCGCCGGAAGAGCCTGTACGGTTTTTTCATCCGGCACGGCATCTACGAGGAACGCCCCTTCATCGAGCTGGCCGACTACATCATCGAGGGCGAGTACCGCAAAACGCCACCGTGATTACCGCCTCTGTCGGCGGCCGTGACCCTTGGCCGGGCGAGGCCAAGACCGGCACCTTCCGCAGCCAAACGCTGTTTCTGGGCGGCGGTAAGGCTGTTGTACGCAATCTGACCGTCCAGAACAACGCCGGAGACGGTGCCAAGGTCGGGCAGGCCGTGGCCGTCTACGCCGACGCCAGCCGCGTGCTGATGGAGGACGTGAACCTCTACGGCAATCAGGACACCCTGTTCACCGCTCCCCCTGCCCCTGCAGGAGCGCGAGAAGAACGGCTTCCGCGGCCCGCGGAGAACGCCCCCCCGGCTGGACACCGTGCAGTATTACAAGAACTGCGCAATCCGCGGCAACATTGATTTCATCTTTGGCGGCGCAAACGCCGTGTTTGACCACTGCCGCATTGAGCCGTGGCACCACACCACCGGCACCTGTTACATCACCGCCCCCAGCACGCCCGCAGGCAAGCCCGGTTACCTCTTTGTGAACTGCACCGTACAGGGAAGCGCCGCGCCCGGCAGCGTCTACTTGGGCCGCCCGTGGCGCGCTGACGCGGCCTGCTACTGGCTGGACTGCTCCCTGAGCGAGGAAGTCTGCGCCGGCGGCTGGGACAACTGGCATGACCCCGAGAACGAAAAGACCGCACGCTTCGGTGAGCACGGTTCCACCGGCCCCGGCAGCGCCCCGCAGCGCGCCTTCGGCAGTGTGGACAACGACGCCGCGGCCAACGCCCAGCGCAAAATGCTGGCCCGCGTCCGCGCGGAGTTTGGCTTGGCATAAGCCCTGTAGAGGCCGGGCATGCTCGGCCCGCAGATTCCCCACAAACGGCATTTGGCGGGTAGCACTCGCACAAAATCTTCATCTCCAACAATAAAAGGCAGGCCGTTTCCGGTCTGCCTCTTTATTGTCCCTCGCACAGGTCAGGCCGGTGACGATCGCCAGTGCAATCCCCGCCAGCCCCAGCCGCAGGGTCAGCCACGCGGCCTTTTCATACAGCAGCAGATACTGTGCAATCACATTCCAATCCACAAAAGTCTCCCCTTCCCTATCGGGTTACGAACAAATTTGGCTACAAAAAAGCCGGGGCTTTTCAAAAAGCTCCCGGACAAGGCGGTGCATTCAACACACAGACGCGACAAGGCGCGCCATAGACCATGGCCGGTGACAGCACATGGGTATATAGGCTTTGCTTCGACTTTTTCTGCAAAAAAATCCCGTCGCATTTGTGAAGGATGCACAAATGCGGCGGATATAAAGGGCGCTGCCCTTGCGGACAGCGCCCATAGTATTGCTTTTCAGAGCAAGAAATTACTTCTCGATCTTGGAAACAACGCCGGAACCAACGGTGTGGCCGCCCTCGCGGATAGCGAAACGCAGGCCCTCCTCCATAGCAACGGGGGTGATCAGCTCAACGTGCATATCGACGTTGTCGCCGGGCATGCACATCTCAGTGCCCTCGGGCAGGGTGATGATGCCGGTAACATCGGTGGTACGGAAGTAGAACTGAGGACGATAGTTGTTGAAGAACGGGGTATGACGGCCGCCCTCTTCCTTCTTCAGGACGTAAACGTGACCGTCGAAGGTGGTGTGGGGATGAACAGAACCGGGCTGGCACAGGCACTGGCCACGCTCGATCTGGTCGCGGTCAACGCCACGCAGCAGGGCACCGATGTTATCGCCAGCCTGAGCGAACTCGAGGCTCTTGCGGAACATCTCCAGACCGGTGATGGTGGTGGTCATCTTCTCTTCCTTGATACCAACGATCTCCATCTGATCGCCGACGTGAGCAGTGCCACGCTCGACACGACCGGTAGCAACGGTGCCACGGCCGGAGATGGTCATAACGTCCTCGACGGGCATCAGGAAGGGCTTGTCAGCAGCACGGTCGGGAGTGGGGATGTAGCTGTCAACAGCGTCCATCAGCTCCCAAATGCACTTGTACTCAGGGCATCGGGATCCTTGGAGGTGGACTCCAGAGCCTTCAGAGGCAGAACCACGGATGATGGGGGTGTTGTCACCGTCGAAGTCATACTCGTTCAGCAGCTCACGAATCTCCATCTCAACCAGATCCAGCAGCTCCTCGTCGTCGACCATGTCGCACTTGTTCATGAAGACAACGATCTTGGGCACGCCGACCTGACGGGCGAGCAGGATGTGCTCACGAGTCTGGGGCATGGGACCATCGGTAGCAGCGACGACCAGGATAGCGCCGTCCATCTGAGCAGCACCAGTGATCATGTTCTTGATGTAGTCAGCATGGCCCGGGCAGTCAACGTGGGCGTAGTGACGCTTCTCGGTGTGGTACTCAACGTGAGCAGTGTTGATCGTGATGCCACGAGCCTTCTCCTCGGGAGCCTTGTCGATGCTGGAGTAATCCATGAAGTCGGCATCGCCCTTCAGAGCCAGAGTCTTGGTGATGGCAGCGGTCAGAGTGGTCTTGCCGTGGTCAACGTGACCGATGGTGCCAATGTTGACATGCTCAAAGAGCGGTCAAATTTTTCCTTTTCAGCCATTGGAAGTGTCCTCCTTTAATTAAAACATTTGGTAGCCTTGGGTAAGACTATCATACAAAATTTAAAGAGAAAAAGCAAGTCTATTTTATAAAGTATGACTTATAAAATCAGGCCTTGTGAGCGCGGTCGGCCATAATCTTGTCGGCAACGCTCTTGGGAACCTGCTGATACTCATCAGGCTCCATGGAGTACTGGCCACGACCCTGCGTCTTGGAGCGCAGGTCGGTAGCATAACCGAACATCTCAGACAGAGGAACCAGAGCAGTAACACGAGCGGTACCGTCCTGAGACTCCTGATTGGTGATCTGGCCGCGGCGGCTGTTCAGGTCGCCGATAACGTTGCCCATATACTCGTCGGGAACGATAACGTTGACCTTCATGATGGGCTCCATGATGACGGGATCGCACTTCTTCATAGCATCCTTGAATGCCATAGAACCAGCGATGGAGAACGCCATTTCAGAGGAGTCGACCTCATGATAAGAACCATCCCACAGGGTGACCTTGACATCAACGACGGGATAGCCAGCGAGAACGCCGGACTTCATCGCGCCCTGGATACCATTGTCAACAGCGGGGATATATTCCTTCGGGATAGCGCCGCCCACAACCGCGTTGACGAACTCATAACCCTTGCCGGGGGTTGGGCTCCAGCTTGATCTTAACGTGACCATACTGGCCCTTACCGCCGGACTGGCGGGCGTACTTGGTCTCCTGGTTGGCTTCCTTGCGAATGGTCTCGCGGTAAGCAACCTGCGGAGCGCCAACATTGGCCTCAACCTTGAACTCGCGGAGCAGACGGTCCCGACGATAATCTCCAGATGGAGCTCGCCCATACCAGCGATAATCGTCTGGCCGGTCTCTTCATCGGTCCAGGTACGGAAGGTCGGGTCTTCCTCAGCGAGCTTTGCCAGCGCAATGCCCATCTTCTCGGGCCCTAAGGCCTTGGTCTTGGGCTCAATAGCAACGCCGGATAACAGGCTCCGGGAAGTCCATCGACTCGAGGATGATCGGGTGCTTTTCGTCGCACAGGGTGTCACCGGTGGTGGTATTCTTCAGGCCGACTGCCGCCGCGATAACGCCAGCGTAAACGGTGTCGATATCCTTACGGTTGTTGGCGTGCATCTGCACGATACGGCCCATGCGCTCGTTGTTGTCCTTGACGGAGTTGTAGACAGTGGTGCCGGCGTCCAGGGTACCGGAGTACACACGGAAGAAGCACAGCTTGCCAACATAGGGGTCCGTCATAATCTTGAATGCCAGAGCTGCAAAGGGCTGGTCATCAGAGGAGATACGATCCTCCTCCTCGCCGGTCTCGGGGTTGGTGCCCTTGATGGCTGCAACGTCGGTAGGAGCCGGCATATAGTCAACAATGGCATCCAGCAGCTTCTGAACGCCACGGTTCTTGTAGGAGGAGCCGCAGACAACAGGAACGATCTCGTTGCTGATGGTAGGCTTTACGCAGAGCAGCCGCCTTGATTTCTTCCTTGGTCAGCTCCTCGCCTTCCAGGTACTTCATCATCAGCTCTTCGTCGGTTTCAGCCACGGCCTCAATCAGCTTATCGTGATATTCCTGAGCCTTGTCCTTCATATCGTCGGGGATTTCCTCAACGCGGACATCATTGCCCATATCATCGTAGTAGATGTCAGCCTGCATATCAATCAGGTCGATAATACCCTTGAAGGTATCCTCCTGACCGACAGGCAGCTGGATGGGCACACCGTTGGCGTGCAGACGATCATGGAGCATCTGCACGCAGCGGTAGAAATCGGCACCCATGGTGTCCATCTTGTTGACGTACACCATGCGGGGAACCTTGTACTCGTCAGCCTGACGCCAAACGGTCTCAGACTGAGGCTCAACGCCACCCTTAGCGGCCAGAACGGTAACAGAACCGTCCAGAACACGCAGAGAACGCTGAACTTCAACGGTGAAGTCAACGTGACCCGGGGTGTCGATGATGTTGATACGACCGATGACGGTTCTTCTTGAAGAGAGCCGGATCGTGCTGGGTCTCGGTATGGCTCCAATAGCAGGTGGTAGCAGCGGAGGTGATGGTGATACCACGCTCCTGCTCCTGTTCCATCCAGTCCATCGTAGCAGCGCCGTCATGAACTTCACCGATCTTATGGTTAATACCGGTGTAGTACAGGATACGCTCGGTGGTGGTGGTCTTACCTGCGTCGATGTGGGCCATGATACCGATGTTACGGGTCATTTGCAGAGATACATCTCTCGGCGTAGCCATGGCTTAAACCTCCTCGACAGCGAATCAATAACGATAGTGGGCAAAAGCCTTGTTGGCCTCGGCCATCTTGTGCGTATCCTCGCGCTTCTTGACAGAACCGCCGACACCGTTGGTGGCGTCGATGATTTCAGCAGCCAGACGAGCAGACATGGTCTTCTCGCCACGGGCGCGGCTGTAAGCAGTCAGCCAACGCAGGCCGAGGGTCTCGCGGCGGGCAGGGCTGACCTCCAGGGGAACCTGGTAGTTAGCACCGCCGACACGGCGGGTCTTTGCACTCGAGGTTAGGCATGATGTTCTCCATAGCCTTCTCGAACATCTCGAGCGGGTCGTTGCCGGTCTTCTCCTTCACGATGTTTAATGCATCGTAAACGATCTCCTGAGCAACACCTTTCTTGCCATCCAGCATGATGTAGTTGACCAGACGGGTGACAACCTTTGGAATTGTAAATAGGATCGGCCAGAACTTCGCGTTTCGCGACATTACCTCTTCTGGGCATCTTTCTTCCCTCCTTCACATAGAATGATATCATCGGTACTCGAAAGTTAAGAAACTCCCGTTGTGCCACAAAAAAGGCGTTGGCCTATTTTATGGCGAAAAGATGTTTCCTTACTTCTTGGCACCGGCCTTGGGGCGCTTAGCACCGTACTTGCTGCGGGACTGGTTACGGTTGGCAACACCCTGAGTGTCAAGCGTACCACGGATGATGTGGTAACGCACACCGGGCAGATCCTTGACACACGGCCGCCACGGATCAGTACGACGCTGTGCTCCTGCAGGTTGTGGCCGATTCCGGGAATGTAAGAGGTGACCTCGATACCATTCGTGAGGCGCACACGGGCAACTTTACGCAGAGCAGAGTTAGGCTTCTTGGGGGTCATGGTACGCACAGCAGTGCAGACACCACGCTTCTGCGGGCTGTTGAGGTTGGTGTACTCCTTTTTCTGGGAGTTGTAGCTCTTCAGAAGGGCAGGCGCGGTGCTCTTTTTGACCAGAACCTCACGGCCTTTGCGCACGAGCTGGTTAAAAGTAGGCATTTCTTTTCTCCTTTCTTCACTTATTGACGCGCTTTTTGCGGCTTGTCCGGCCGATTGGCCGCACTATTCCCCCGCAACTCACGCAATGATTATATTACAGTATTCCGACCGGAATGTCAAGAGTATTGCCAAAAAAATCTTAAAAAAATCGTGCAATACGGAGAATTTTATTTTTTCAAAGCCAGCCGCCTCTTTCTGCCGCCTTCCGCCGGACTGCAGACTGCTTTTGGAAAGCTTTGCACGCCGACCCTCCGGCAGCGGTGCGGTCGGCTTTCCCCGATGCAATGCACCAAAGTGGCATCTTTTGTCCATAATTTAGACATATTTTATACACATTTCACAATTTTTGTCCGAAAGAATCGTAGGAATGACAATACGATTTTTATTGCACCTGGCGCGGGTTTTTGTTATACTATAGTTACAGGCAAGGTAATGACGAGCCTGCCGAAACCCCTTTATTCAGCATGAAATTCAAGGAGGTATTGACAATGAAAAAAACTACTTGCCGTTCTCATTTCCCTGTGCATGGTATCCGCATTCGCTGTACCCGTTTTTGCAGACGCAAACAGCGATTACATCGCCTCAGTCAAGGCCTATCAGGCGCAGATTGCAGCCAAAGGAAGCCGCTTATGTGGCCTCTGTCGATGCCTACTCTAAAAACGCAAAGGCAAAGGCTGACGCCGACAGCGCCGCTATACTGAAGGCCGCCAAGGCCGCACAGGCAAAAGCCGATGCAGACTGCCTTGCCGTTATCGCCGCAGGAAAAGCCGCACAGACTCAGGCTGACGCCAGAGTAGCCGCCGTAATCGCCGCTGGCAAGGCCGCGCAGGCTTCCGCCGATCAGCGTGAGGCTGCCTACACGCCAAATCCGTAAAGGCATATCAGGATCAGATTGCAGCCAAGGAAGCCGCTTATGTGGCCTCTGTCGATGCCTACTCTAAAAACGCAAAGGCAAAGGCTGACGCCGACAGCGCCATATCCTGAAGGCCGCCAAGGCGCACAGGCAAAAAGCCGATGCAGACTGCCTTGCCGTTATCGCCGCAGGAAAAACCGCACAGACTCAGGCTGACGCCAGAGTAGCCGCCGTAATCGCCGCTGACGAGCCCTTTTTGGGCGCTTCCGCCGATCGGCGTGAGGCTGCCAAATCCATGAGGCGCCAGCCAAGGATCGAATCGCGGCCCGTGAGGCCGCCT
>VOFK01002661.1_pt1 | contig 68268 bp, 82 predicted proteins | sample 5384121 | NCBI WGS metagenome assembly VOFK01 (sample SAMN12384730, study PRJNA508395) | human gut metagenome | isolation source: healthy gut J | host: Homo sapiens | reverse complement strand
AAGTTATCCCCTGCTTTTTATCCTATCAGTCCGTCAGCTTCACCGTTTCCATCTTCCCCGGAACCAAAGTAAGACGCGCCGTTCCATCCCTGTCTATCTCCACTTCCATATACCGGGCCCGGATAATGATCCTTCCGTCTACAGCCAGTACCCCCCACTGGCAGGAGCTGTCCTGATAGGCGCAATAACCACCCACCGGATGCAATATCCTCCGATAGACAGGTGGAATCAAAATCCGCTCCGCTGTCCTCAGCCCCCATTTCACTCCTATTTGAAAAGGTACGGCCTCCACACTCCTGCTGATTATACGTTTCCGTTCATACTCGCACTTCTCCTCACGCAAGCGTTTCTCCACACGCTCGTCCGCCTGTCTTCGGAGCAATGCCACCGCCTCATCAAAATCCTCACTCCGGTCCGACGGACGGTTACAGGCCACATAACGCTTTCCATGCCCTTTCTCCACATGATAATACCGTCCCTCCTCATCCATCACCACAATACTTTGATCCGGCAACCGTCCGCTCAGGTAATAAGCACGCTCCTCATCCCCCTCCAACAGACAAACCTGCGGTTCACAACAAAAGCCTCCATCTTCCATGCGGCGGCATCGGGAAGGCACTCTGCCATCGTACATCTTCACATAAAACCCCATCCACACGATGGACGAAAAAGGCAACCCGCATGTATTGGCATACACCTGCCTTGTCCTGCTGTAATAAGTACGGTTCACCTGTAACAATTCTATGCTCCCGTATCTGAGGACACGCGGGCGGACAGAATAACACTGGCCGTTCCGTAAATCCACATAAGACACCGAATTCCCGGCATGACGGACTTGCAACAAATCATCTTTCAGAAACCTCACCTCACGGCAATGCCCCGGTTCGACCACCAAAGCCCCCGTATCATCCAGTACCCGGACACACCCGTTCCGAAGCCTCCCCACGGCAAAACGTCCTTTGATACTCAAAATCTCTTTAAACGAAGCGTCCGGCAGCATCTCATCTCCCTTTTCCAATCCCCAAAGACCTGTTTCCTTATCTACAAATGCCCTCAGCCTGCATGACAGTGACTGCTCCTTCTCATCCGGCAAAACCTGCTCTCTGATGGAAGAAAGCAAACGCCCGTGCTCCATAACCACCACCAAGTCCCCACCGGCTTCAGCCGGCCTTTCCACCACCGGAAAAGCGGTAACGGAAGCATCACAGTTCATCCGTCCGGGCAAACTCCCCTTTCCCGCCATCCGTCCCCGGAACATAGCATCCCAGTTCCATCGCTGTGTAGGAAGCCCGAAAATGCGGTACAGCCCCACATTGTCTATCAGCATACACGCCTCCTTGCCCTCCGATCTCCGCAATCCGCGCCCTACCTGCTGCAAATATTTAGCCAGTGACAAAGTAGGACGGGCCAGTTGTACAAACTCCACATCGGGACAGTCGAACCCCTCGCTGAATACATCCACATTTACCAGCACCTCGATTTTTCCATGTCTGAACTCCTCCACCATCCGCTTACGCTCCATAGCAGGAGTCTTGCTGTCCACAGCCACCGCATTCACTCCCCGCCTGCTGTAATACTCCGCTATCCGCCGGGCATGTTCAATGCTGATGGCATACACCATCCCCTTCTTGCCGGAAGCAAACTGCCTGACACTGCGGTACAGGCGCTCGATACCGGGACGCCTGTTCAGTACCGCATCCATCTCTTTCACCTGATAATCCCCATCGGCCCCCCGTTTCTCCAGACCGTCAATGAGCCGCTGCTCCTCGCTGCCGGGACGGATGGATACATAATCGAACACAGACAACACGCCTTTTTCAATAAACTCGGCAATACTCCACGAAGTAACCAGTACCTCGAACAGTTCCGTGAACCCCCTACGGTTCAGGCGGCAAGGTGTGGCAGTCACACCCAGTTTCTTTGCGGCAGGATAACGCTTCCACATCTCCGTGTAAGAAGCAGCCAAGGCATGATGAGCCTCGTCTATCACAATCAGTCCCGGAGCATCACCCGCCTCATTCCAGTGCCGGGACAGCCATTGGACAGACATCACCCTGACCGGAGTATCCTCCCTCCGGATACCATATTTAGCCAGCGTTTCCTCCATTTGCGCCACCAGTTCCCTACGATGGGCAATAAGCCATACCCCGCTGCCGGCAGAAGACACGAACTCACTGACCACAGATGCCAGCAAATGTGTCTTGCCCGTACCGGTAGGCATCTGCACCATCACACTCCGGTGAGCTTTCCACGCTTCCATCAGACGTGTTTTCATCTCTATCTGATAATCCCGCAACATAAATAATTTGCCGATTTGCTAACGTGCCAATGGAGTAAGAGGATAACTGAAAAAATTATTTACTAGCCAGCATATTATTAATCTGCGCCCGTATATTGGCTATCGTACCGCCCGACACAAGCCGTTTGGCAAAAGGTAGCAACGACTTGATGAAAGCCGCTTTCACCACCGTGTGTTTGTCTACATTCCTACAGTTCTCATCGGCCAGCATCTTTCCTACCACCACCGCCAGTTCGCGTGCCGTGGTACACTCTCCCAAAAGTATCTTGTAAGCCCTCATCACCTTTATATCGGGTATATAGACCGATACGTAAAATTCATCATCCGACAGTTCCGCCGGCTCCTGTGCCGGCTTCTCATCCGTCACACTTTCTGTACTCTCCGTTTTCTCAGAATCTTCCGGTTGGTCGGCGGCCTCATCACCCCGGTCGCCATAAAAGTTCTGAATGGCGGAAGACGCCACAGGGGCAATCAGATTGTTTCCGCCATAAATATTTATCATCATATCAGGTTTTTCATTCATATACTATTTCTTTTCTCTATTCTTTAATTATTATCAACAGATCGTTAATCAAAATCCATATTTTATCAATATATAATCAATAGCATGCACCAATAGTAAACAGATAGTAAACGGTTATGAACCGATTTCCATACGTCATTCCCTACCCGTATATTTGTGCAGATAAATCAAAATCAATTTCTTTTATGAAAGAATACATCATGTCATTTTTCAATGCACCCGTCACCAATAAAATACCCACATGTATATGCAGTGTGGCAGGGCTTCATACCTACATCAGCACCAATCCGCAACTGGAAGAACTGACGCGTAAAGTCAGAGCCGGACTCGGAGACAAGCAAGTGTTCCGAAAGAATAAACAGACCCTTTTACCGTATGTCACTCCGGCAGGTATCTTCTCTTACTGCAAAGAGCAATGCATGCAAGTTCCTTCGGGCCTCTTTGTCATAGATATTGACGAACTGGCTTCCACCGAAGAAGCGGCAATGTGGCGCGACCGCCTCTTTGCCGATGAAGTGCTGCACCCCGTACTTTCCTTTGTCAGCCCCGGAAACCAGGGAGTAAAACTGTTTATCCCTTACCGCATAAACCCTTTCCTGAGCGTGGAAGAATCCTTCGACAATGCCCTGCACACCGCATGGGAGTATCTGGAATGGAAATACGAGCTGAAAGTGGACAGGGCCAATGCCGACTTGTCCAGAGCCTGTTTTCTGTCGCACGACGGAGAAGCGAAAATCAATAACCATAAATATTAAAAAATGAACGATTCTATTTCTATCTTGGAACAGCTGGTAACAGCCATCGAACAAGCGGGAGTCAATGTGGCCCCCACCTATCAGGAATATATGCCGCTGGCCTTTGCCATAGCCAACAGTTGCGGAGAAGAAGGACGCACCCGGTTCCACCGCATCTGCTGCATATCCGAAAAGTACCACCACGATGAAGCAGACAAACTGTACGGACATGCCCTGACCAAAGGAACAGGCAGAAATTCCCTGGGAACCGTCTTCCATCTGGCAGAGGTGGCCGGGGTGAAAATGGACCCGAAACTTGCAAACTTGCAGAACTTGCAGTCTCTCCACACCCACACACGTGCGCGCGTATCCTATAATGCCCATCCGGATGCTTCCGACGGGACTCCGCCCGATGCCGTTTTCACGGACCCAGCCTCCCCCCTGTCCGACGGCGTGTCCAAGACCATCCTCCCTGCCCGACTTCCCTCTTTCCCCGACTACCGCTGGCCCGCCTTCCTGCAAGGAATCATAGACTGCGGTAACTCTCCGCCCAACGGGATATCCTGCTGCTGGGTGCGGCAACCGTGCTGGGAAGCACCCTCAACAAACTGGTAAGTTTTGTGTACGGACGAAAGCACAAATATCCCTGTCTGCAAGTATTCGTCACCGCGCCTCCCGCTTCCGGCAAAGGTGCACTGACCTGGGTACGCCGTTTGGCAGAACCCATACACAACGCGCTGCTGGACACCTACCGGGAAAAAATAAAGACCTACCGCATGGAAAAGACCAAATGGGACACTTTGGGGAAGGAAAAGGCAAATACCCCCGAACCCGAACAGCCCCAGCTGAAAATGCTCCTCATAGCCGGTGACAATACCGGTACAGGCATACAGGAAAACCTGATGGACTCCGGAGGCGTAGGACTGATATGCGAAACCGAGGCCGACACCGTGAGCACCGCCATTGGAGGCGACCACGGACACTGGAGCGACCTCCTCCGGAAATGTTTCGACCATGACCGGCTGGCCTACAACCGGCGCACCAATCACGAATACCGCGAATGTAACGTCACGTTCCTCTGCGTACTTCTCAGCGGCACGCCTGCACAAATCAAGCCCCTTATCCCATCGGCCGAAAACGGATTGTTCTCTCGCCAGCTGTTCTACTATATGCCTGCCATTGAAGAATGGGAAGACCAGTTCAACGAAGCGGATACAGACTATGACTCCCGTTTCCTGGAATGGGGGGCACAATGGAAAGAAGTGCTGGACGCCATCACCGCTTCGGTGAGCAACATCAACATGAAGCTCACCCACGAGCAAAAAGAGATATTCAACTTCCACTTTGCCCGTGTATTCGGACGAGCCTCCGCCATTCACGGTAACCAGATGAAAAGCGCCGTAACCCGTATTGCCATCAATATCTTCCGCATCATAAGCATTATCGCCCTGCTGCGCTCTCTGGAATCCCTGCTGCCGGGAGGCGAAAGGAGCGGTGAACCACAGGAAAACATCGTGCGTACCCTGCTGAACTGTCCCGGACTGACCCCGTCGGCCCATATTCCACAAGAAAACATAGCAGACGGAATCGTACCGCAATTCAACCTCTCCATCCGCACCGACGACTTTTATGCCGTGCTGGCCCTGGTGGAACCTCTGTACCGCCATGCATGCCACATTCTCTCGCTCCTGCCCGCAGGAACCCCCACCGCACCATCGGCGAACATGACTCCCGAAACCCTGTTCGACTGCCTTCCCCTGCGCTTCACCCGCAACGAAGCCATCGACAAAGGAGAACAGGTAGGAGTTCCGGCAGGCTCGGTGGACTCGCTGCTGAAACGTATGACCGAACGCGGACAGCTGGTCAAAGTGGGGCGTGGCGAATACGAATTCAACGCGCGCATGCACACACGTACGTGTGTGGGTGTGAGAGAGAGTGCAAGTTCTGCAAGTTTGCAAGATTCCTGAATTTAAAATGTATAAATATGAAAGATTTCCTTTATTTCCCATCCATGACAAAAGGTAGCCTGGCTCTGCTCTATTTTCCCGGTTCAAATCCCCGGATAGCCACCCGGCATCTGATGAGGTGGATAAACGGCTGTCCCCCTTTGATGGAAGAGTTATCCGCAACGGGTTACCATACCTCGCAAAAAGTCTTCACGAGCCGCCAAGTGACACTGATCAACCGGCATCTGGGCAGCCCCGGATAGCCCTGCAAGCTCTTTGGAACAGGATGAAAGCCATAAAGTGCCACAAGGTGTCATAAAGCGTCAGCACGCATTTCACAGTACCTATCTTTGCAATGTCAACAATGAGGGAGCCGATACGTTACTAACCTTCGGCCTAGCATGTTACTAACATGTAACCCCATACGTTACTAACCTTCAGCCTTACACGTTACCTACGTGCAATCCGCAAGAAAAGTAAAGTATTCTCCCTCTTCACTGACGAAATTCATTTTTTATTTTTCATCTCTTAAAACCCTATTTATCATGATCAACTACAGCACCTGCATGCGTGGTAACCCCACCGACAAAGACGCGGCCAAGAAGGCGTATGCCAACGCCCAGTACTCACAAGTAATGACACTGGACAAGTTCTGTTACCACATTGCCAGCCACGGATGTGTATACTCGCGCGCCGATATCCAAGCCATCCTTATTCTTGCCGTGGACTGCCTGCGCGAGCAGTTGTTGAACGGACAGCAGATACAGATGGGCGATCTGGGCGTATTTTCGAACAGTATCCGAAGCCTCGGCGCCCATTCGATGGCAGAGTTCACTGTGGAGAACATCACCGAGGTGAACGTACTGTGGGCTCCGGGCGTCCGTTTCAACAACCTGCGCCAAGATGCCGAATTCCAACTGGTTCCCACGCGCAAGGCAGCCGCCGAAGTAGTGAAGGCATTGAAGGCCGGAAAGACTACGGTAGACCTGACAGGCAATTCTTCTGCCGCCGGCATCGCCGCTGACGACGCTGACGCCTCCCGCATTCCAGCCGCCTCCGGCGAACCGGCAGACGAAAATAGCTGACCGGCTTGTTCCGCTCCACAGAGATAGCATGATGTGATTATGGAACACGGGCGACACGGACTCTTCTTTCACTCCCCCGTGTCCGTCCGCCAGTTCCGTAACCTCCTTTTGTTCCATTCGCATTTTAAACTGACAAAAAACAGATATTTCCATGAATGAATCCAACCACGAATCCAAGAAAATCACCTGGACACAAATCCTCCGGGCAGTTATCCAGGCAGCCATCGCGGCACTCACCGCTTTGGGCATTACCAGTTGCGCATCCCTCATCTAAAGAACAAACACAACATTTTCCAATTCTCAATTTATTATGATACAAGAAACATTCCCAATGATAATCGGTGAGGAAGAAATGAAAAACGAACGCCAACTCCTCACCGTAGAGGACGGACCGCTGATGCAAGGACGCGAATCAGTGCGATACCTCATCCTCCACTGTAGCGCCACACGTTGTGACAAAGACTATACTGCCGAGCAATTACTTCGTGACCATAAGACCCGTGGTTTCCGGACTGTAGGTTACCACTTCTATATCCGTCGCGACGGCACCATCACCCAGCACCGCAAACTGCTGGAAGTGGGGGCACACTGCCGTCCCTGGAACCGTTGCAGCATCGGCATCTGCTACGAGGGCGGTCTGGATGCGGACGGACATCCGGCAGACACCCGGACCGCAGAGCAGACAGAACAACAGCTTACCTTGTTGCTGATGCGTCTGGCAAAAGCGCTCTTTCCCGGTGCCCGGATAAGGGGACATAGGGATATGAGCGGAAGCATCCCGAAGGCTTGTCCGTGTTTTGACGCGGAAGGGGTGTTCGGATATTTGGAAAGGTAATTTCTTTTTCCAAGGTTTCCTTTTGCCAGTGTTCGTTTCAGCTCTCAAGTAGAGAGTGATACTACTGGCAGAGGGAATTTTTTACTAAGATCATCCGGCCGGTACCGACACACCGAAACAGACTATCATATAGATAAAAATCCTTCCTGTTACGGGTTATTGTATAATCCGCGTTTATTTTTAAAGCTGAATAAATCCTAATCGGATAATCTTCTTTATTATTAAAGCTCCGGGAACAAGCGCTCTCGTTCCCGGAGCTCCCCCTGCACTTTTCACAAAGGACAAGGGTTCTGATCTAACATTAGTGCCGGCTATGTTCCATTTCCGGCCGGCAGACGGAAATAACAGGCTGCAAAAACAAAGTTTTTTAACTGCTAAATTACTAAGGACCCTCATCGAGAAGGATCGTTAAGAACAGCCCGTTTTACTAATAGGCATTCTTCTCGCCACGGAAGACATTCGCCACCGTCCTGTACATGATGTAAAGGTCCAGACCGAAGCTCCAGTGCTCCAAATACCAGATATCACCACGGATACGGCCCTCCATGTCTTTTAGTTCCTTCGTTTCCCCACGGAAACCCGTAACCTGGCTCCATCCCGTTATACCCGGTTTCACAAAATGCCGTACCATATATTTATTGATCAGCCTTGAATATTCCTGCGTATGGAGAAGCATGTGAGGACGAGGCCCCACGATACTCATATCCCCCAACAGCACATTGATAAACTGGGGCAGCTCATCTATATTCGTCTTACGCATTATATTGCCCCAGCGCGTCTTGCGGGGATCATGCTCCGTGGCCTGTATCCTGTCGGCATCTGCATTTACTTTCATACTGCGGAACTTGTAACAATAAAACTCCCTGCCGTTCAGCCCGTTCCGTTTCTGGCGGAAGAACAGCGGGCCGGGCATGGTCAATCCGGTCACTATCGCCACCACAATCAGAATAACCGGAAAAAAGCGTACAAAGGAACACCGATGAGACTACTATGTCAAAGGTTCTTTTCAGCAGGCGGTTCCCCGGCCAACTTAAGGGATCGGGGCGAAGGCCCAGGTAAGGGACGTTCCCCATGATGTTGAACGACATACGGTGGTGGAGATAATTGCGCACATTGGGCACACTGAAGAAATGTACCAGATGGTTCTCGCAGTAATCAATCAGAGAAACGATGACCTCTCTGTCTTTTGAGGGCAGGCAGCAGAACAGGTAATGTACATAATCATGTTTCTCCAGATATTCCTGTACCTGCGCCGGCTGGCCCAAATACGGACATTCTACCGGGAAAGCAGGATTCGCCTGACCGTCAAAATAGCCCACGACCGAATAACCTGTATCTTCACTGCCCGACATCTCATGGTAGATTTCCAGGTTGTTGTCCGTACTTCCTACCAGTACCACAAAACGCGTATGTTTCTTGCTCATACGGTAAAGCCTGATGAGAAGACGAAGAGTGAAACGGAACGAAACAAGACACAGAAACAGGAGAAAAAGGTACTCCAGCATGAACAGGGAGGCTATATCCGCATAGTTTCCTACAGAAAGGACCAGACCGCCCAGGAGGACAAACAGGAACATATTCTCGAACACACGTTTCCATATCTGAAGGGAATGCACTTTCCTCCGGTGAAGCACTACTCCTGAATGGATGGCGCAAAGGGCGTAACATAACATTAGTGTAAGCATGACTTGCAGAACGGTGGTTCCACCAACCTGCAGGCTATCCCACTGCATCTCATTGGACAGCTTGCTGAAAAGCAGGAATAGCAGACCGCAAAGAAAGGTCTCGGTGACAATCACAAAGGTCTCGATCAAGTGGTTGTAGGATGCTAATTTGTCTTTCATAGTGGTATGGGGGGTAAGTTTAAAGATGTATGCCGTATTATCCCCAACTGGGATTCTCATTATCTGTTCTTATACATCGACTCATAATATTTTTCATATTCGCCACTGGTAATATGATCCATCCATTCCTGATTGTCCAAATACCAACGGACCGTTCTCTCTATACCTTCTTCAAATTGCAAACTAGGCTCCCATCCTAATTCGTGTTTCAGTTTATTGCTGTCAATCGCATAGCGGAGATCATGACCTTTGCGGTCGGTCACATAAGTTATCAGACACTCTGAAGTGCCTTCCGGATTTCCCAACAAACGATCCACGGTTTTGATTATTACTTTTATCAAATCTATATTCTTCCATTCATTGAAACCACCGATATTATATGTATCCGCTGTTCTGCCCTGATGAAAAATAAGATCAATAGCACGGGCATGATCCACAACATACAACCAGTCGCGTACGTTCTCTCCCCTACCATATACCGGCAATGGTTTTCCATGACGTATATTGTTGATAAAAAGCGGAATCAATTTTTCCGGAAACTGATAAGGACCATAATTGTTAGAACAGTTTGTTACAACGGTAGGCATACCATATGTGTCATGAAAAGCACGAACAAAGTGATCACTACTTGCCTTACTTGCAGAATACGGACTATGAGGCTGATATTTGGTTTCCTCCGTGAAGAAAGTCCCGTCAAATTCCAATGCCCCATATACTTCATCGGTGGAAATATGATAGAAGCGTTTCCCCTCATACTTTTCCGGCAGGGATTCCCAATACAACTTGGCTGCCTGAAGCAAAGCCAATGTACCCATCACATTGGTTTGTGCAAAAGTAAACGGATCTTTGATACTTCTGTCCACATGACTCTCGGCGGCAAGATGGATAATACCATCCACTTGATATCGCACCAATAATTCCTGAATGGTTCCAAAATCACAAATATCCGCCTTTACAAAAATATAGTTCGGTTTGTCCTCTATATCCTTCAAATTGGCCAGATTACCGGCATAAGTCAGTTTATCCAAGTTTATAATGCGGTATTCCGGATACTTGTTTACAAAAAGACGTACCACATGGCTGCCGATAAAACCGGCACCACCGGTAATGATTATATTGCGTTTGAATGAATCCATAATTTAAAATATTGTTTTAATTAGTTATTGTTGAGTTTCCAATTCTAGCATACATTTCTTTAGAGAATCTTTCCAATAAGGGATAGTGATACCAAAAGTTTCCTTCACTTTTGTTTTATCCAGCACCGAAAAATGAGGACGTTCCACCTTACTGGGGAACTCATCGCTGTGACAAGGCTGTATGTCACAATTATTTCCGCTCAATTCACAAATTTCCTTCGCAAAATCATACCAAGAACATACCCCTTCATTGCTGAAATGATAGACACCTTGACGATCCAGCAAGTTCTCTTCGATTATGTTATAGATCAAAGCAGCCAAATCTCCGGCATAAGTAGGAGTGCCTACTTGATCAAAAACCACTTTCAGTGAATCTTTTGTTGAAGTCAATTGCCGCATGGTTTTCACGAAGTTCTTACCGAAAGGCGAGTAAAGCCAAGCTGTGCGGAAAATAAGATATTTACATCCTGCTTTTACCAAAGACTGTTCGCCCGCCAGTTTGGTTTTTCCATAGACACCCAACGGATCAGTTTCCCAAGACTCACGGCAAGGAATGTTTTTATCCCCTCGGAACACATAGTCTGTAGATACATGAATAAGCGTGGCACCTGTTTCTGCGGCAGCAACAGCCAAATTCTCCACAGCTTTGTTATTCAGCAAATCAGCCATAGCAAAATCATCTTCCGCCCTGTCTACATTCGTATAAGCAGCACAATTTACAATCACATCTATCTGCTCTTTTTTCAACATATTACGGACAGCTGTCGCATCTGTGATATCCAGTTCATTTACATCTGTAAAGAGATAACGATTCCGGCTGTCTAACGACACCCTGCGCATCTCATTGCCAAGTTGACCATTGGCACCTGTAACAAGTATATTCATCATTCGTATAGATTAATAGTGTAGTCAAACGGAGAGTCATAGTCTTTCAACAAAGGATGTTTCAAATCCTTCTCACTTAAAATGGCCTCGGCAACGGGTATTTTCCAATCAATACCCAGACTTTCATCGCGCAGCTGAATGCCACCATCAGCTTTGCGGTGCATAGAAGTTATCGCACTTATATTGAAAAACCGCTGTTTCACTCAATACGGCAAAACCATGGGCAAATCCACGGGGGATAAAGAATTGGAGATGGTTTTCCTCCGTCAATTCCACCGCAACATGCTGCCCGTATGTAGGACTTCCCTTGCGGATGTCTACCGCCACATCAAGTACGGCACCTTTTACACAACGCACCAGCTTGCTCTGAGTATAAGGCATTTGCTGAAAATGTAACCCACGCATCACGCCATACGATGACATACTCTCATTATCCTGTACAAAATTGACAGGCATCACCTTTTCATTAAACTCCCGTTGAGAAAAAGATTCAAAGAAATAGCCTCTTTCATCTTTAAAGATGCGCGGTTCAATGACCACCACACCTTCTATTCCTGTTTTTATAACCTCCATATCTTAATCTAGATTTTCTTTGCCTGTACGTTCCACTTCATCAATCACTTTGAGCAGATACTGACCGTATTGGTTTTTCAGCATCGGTTTGGCAAGGTCACGCATCTTATCTGCCGTTATCCAGCCTTTGCGATAAGCAATTCCTTCCAGACAAGCCACTTTCAAACCCTGACGTTTTTCAATGACTTCTATATAAGTCGAAGCTTCTGCCAATGAATCATGCGTTCCCGTATCCAGCCAGGCAAAACCGCGTCCCAACGTCTGTACTTTCAGTTCACGATCTTCCAGAAAACGCTGGTTCACTGTCGTTATTTCCAGTTCGCCACGTGCGGAAGGTTTGATGTTCTTGGCCACTTCCACTACTTTGTTGGGATAAAAATAGAGGCCCACCACTGCATAATTTGATTTGGGCTGTTCCGGTTTTTCTTCGATGCTCAGGCAGTTACCTTCCACATCAAATTCTGCCACACCATAACGTTCCGGATCGTTCACCCAGTAACCGAATACAGTAGCTTTTTGTTCTTCTTCCGCCATACGCACGGCTTCACGAAGAAGAGAACTGAAACCGTTACCATGGAAGATATTGTCGCCTAATACCAAACATGCAGAATCATTACCAATGAATTTCTCTCCGATAATAAAGGCTTGTGCAAGACCATCGGGAGAAGGTTGTTCGGCATACTCGAACTTCACACCATAGTCTGATCCATCGCCCAAAAGACGCTTAAAGCCGGGCAGATCATAGGGAGTGGATATAATCAGAATCTCACGGATGCCTGCCAGCATCAAGACTGAAATAGGGTAGTAAATCATCGGTTTGTCAAAGATGGGGAGAAGCTGCTTGCTTACTCCCTTGGTGATGGGGTACAGACGGGTACCGCTACCACCGGCGAGAACAATTCCTTTCATACGAATAAGTTATAGTGTTTGTTATTTTAAATGTACTTTAAATATCACTCCGCCTGACAAATGCTTACATTCTGTCATTTCTACCACAGCATTAATATAATCTTTCCAAAAACTATATTTTAACCCACAGTTTATGGTACGACTGTCGTATTCAGCCATTACATTAAGATTGTTTAATGCCTTCACAAAGAAATTTGTACCCGATAGATAAAAATGAAAATTTACTCCAACAGCCGGACCGTTTAAATGATAGTCTTTCCGTTTATTGTATAAATAAGCAACATGAATGCCTAGCTCTCCCCTATTTTTGAAATAAAAATGCTTAGTACCAGCTATATAATATCGGTTCCAATGTCCATTACCCATCTCTCCTACTCCACCAATGCCATAATCATCTTTATCAGAATTTCCTAATATATCATTGGTACTTGGATCATTCGCGCCCAATACAATCTGAGGAGTCCATTCTTTCCACCACCCTTCTTTCCATATACGCAACCGCCCTGAAAACTGTCGGTCCTGGTTACAATATTTCCCCCAAACGGAAGGTGGGAAATAAGTACTACCGTGTTCTGCCTTATGCAAGGTACAAGTATATCCGATTTCGAGCCAAGGAAAAATGGTGATATTAATGTAGTAATTAAACGTATGATAATTCCAATGGGCAGGAGTAGCAGCCACATCCAAATAAGAAGCTCCGAACAGGAATGTCTTATCCCGTTGCATATCGGCAGTAGGCATGTGCAGAAGTCCGGTGGTTCCATACACATACTGAGAAAAACCTTCCTGCCATATCATACACAGCAGAAAAACAAATAAAATTTTCTTCATTAAAACAAAAGGCAGGAAAAACAACAATCAACCTTGTTCCTTTTCAAATTTATCACGATAAAAATTATAGTTTAAAGAACGGTATCCGGAGAACAGTCTTTTTAAATAATATTGATTGGCAAAATGTACACTTGTCAAACAACGCAACAATCTATAAGGCAAATTGCTTTTGCCTTCATCCAACAACACCATTAGGATGAATGCCGTTTCCTCTTGTGCGGAAAGTTGTCTATACTCTTTTTTTGCCAAAACCTAATTATTCATGATGATATCATGAACAAAGGTAGCAATTTATTGTTTCTGAGAAAGTAACCAATAAAAATATTTTTCATGTTTATCTATCAAACTTTCCCATGAGTATTCGTTCCGAATTTCTTGCAAATTGTTTTCAATAAACTTATTACGGCAAGATTCATTTAATTCATAGATAGAATTCAGTAGTTTAGTTACGGCTTGAGAAGAAGCATAATAGTGTGCGTTATCTTTCAAAACCGCCCTGTTAAAGATATTATCATGTGCCAATATATAACAACTTGACGCCATTGCCTCCAGCAAAGAAGGATTCGTACCACCCACACTATGTCCATGAAAATAAGCAAACGAATAGTATCTGACTGAATTCAACTTTTTAAAATCATAAATCCCCCCTACAAAACGAATACCCGGTTGGCCTGTATACTTTCCTACCAAATACTTGCCATGAGGAGTATTCGTTTTTCCAACTATAATAAGTTCCTTTTTATCCGTTTCGCCAGATGCTAAAAAGCCTTGTATAGCCATTTCAATATTATTTTCAGGTTCCAAGCGTGCCACTAATAAATAATATTTGCGTGGTTGCAAACCAAACTCAGCCAATAATGATATGTCATAATCCTCATGGATATCTGCTCCATAAGCCAAGAACTTACTTTCTTTATTATACTTCTCTTTATAATAATCATGAATTCCCATGTTATCGGCAATCAAATAATGACTATGTTTCACGGTAGTACGTTCTTCCCAAAAAATGAATTTCTGTACCCATTTGTTGAATTTAGTACGCTTATATTCCAAGCCATCCATATTAGTCGTAAATATGGGATATTTGATCTTCTTCACATTGAACCAAATATAAGCAGGTACAATACTTGTATAGCCGGCTTCGTAAATGATATCGAAATGCTCTTTTTTCAATGCATCTTTCAATGACGCAAAATCATAAAAGAAACTCCCTACCGAACTGCCCATCCAAGTTTCGGGACTATAGATATGCTTTTTATACGTACTCCTTTATAAGTGTCTTTTTTATAAGGATGGAAATGAGGTGAATATACCACAACCTCATGCCCACGTGCAGCCAACCCCACTGAAATATATTCGGCAAACTGTTCAAAACCTCCATAGTTATTTGGGATACCACGGGTGCTGATAAATGCTATTTTCATAATCTAACGAATTACTTCTTTAATCATTTTTAAATACTTTCCTTTCGGGTCTCCTACAGTAGGTGCTATATATCCGCCCTCGCCATATTCATTCCATGCATATATCAATATCATTTTAGGTTTACAACTTCTTTCATTCACAAATTGCACCGCATTTTTAAGATGTTGTTTAAAGAGTTGAGGTGTCCTGTTCACATAATAAAGAGATTTTTCTTGTTTCTCCCATGGCCTCTGATCCCATCCTGCCATTACCAATGGAATAATATTGTACTCTTTTTAGGATAAGTGTACCAACTTACTTCCGCATTCTTCGCTAAGGTCTCATACTCTTTTCTATAAGCATATCCCGGCTCATGTTCACGAATATTATACCATGAATTTGCACTGTATTTCTTACTTTTATCATTACAGGATATTGAAAACAGTCCTGCGTAATTTTTAGTTTTTAAATAGTCATTCATTTTGGCAAGCGATGGAGCAGCTGCTTTGGCATTAAAGAATGCTACCACAGGCTTATTTTCAACTTTAAGATATTGACTATCTTGAAAATATGTTTCCGCCATATAATCCATTGCTTTCAACCAATTATCCTCCCCTTCTATCCGAGCTCCCTGGTGATTGGCTATTAATAAAGCGAATTTCATTTTATGCTTATTGCGAGCTTTCATAAAGAGCTTTAAACTAGTATGCGATGCATGATTTTCTATACTTTTAATATCCATCTCCCCCTTATCTTTTTTCCAATACCAGCAAAACAGGAAAAAGTAATGCCATTTTGGGAAGCAATATCTATTTGACGTTCCATTATAGCTAAATCATCATTTCTCCACCCCCAAATTGGTTGACGTTCGTTATAATCATTATATAGTTTCTCTGTCAGATGAGTAGGGGCTTCTTGTGCCCATAGTTCTTGAGAATTATTTTTTCCGGACCAACCGTCAAAATAGTAGGCACCAATCATAGGAATAGTATTGTCTTGTGTCCAACCGTTCTGCGGACATACTATAAATTCTAATACTATAAGAAAAAACAGACAGAATATCTTAGCTTTCATCTTTTATTTTTTAATTTTCGACAGAACAATCTAAAAGGAACACCTAAAACAGAAATTAAAACAAGCCAATAAGCATAAGAAGGATAATATTTCTTCAAGTTGTTTCTAAAGCCCGTATCATCAAATGTTTCTATTCGAATAATATATTTATTAAAAAGTAAAGACGGAAGAAACTGTACCATAATTCCAAATAATATGTGTTTTTTACATTTCGTTGAAATATGCCCTTTCTTACAACATTCATCCAGCAACGAAGGATACTCAATTGTAAATGCCTCAAATTTATTATGTCCCCCTCGTTTAGGTATTCTTTGTACATCAAATAATAGGTTATCATTTATACAAAATAATTTTGCCTGATGCTGAGTAAGAAACAAGGAAGTGTGAGGAAACAATTTATTTAACTTCAGATTTTTGTCTATTTTATCAAATTCTGATTTCCATATATTAAACCCATTACTCCATGAAGACCAATATGAGAGGTTGTACATAAAATCATTAAAATTAGAATAGGTTTGACTTTTACGACTTCCCAATAATCCATTTGTATAAAAAATTAAAGTCTTATTTTCTATATTATTCTTTATCTCGGAAATAATTTTACTTAAACTCCCTTTTCTAAATAAAGTTTGGCTGTTATGCAGTTTAAAAAATTCTCCTTGTGCATAAGTCAACACATAGTAAGAATTCATGAATCCTTCGCAATTGGTATAAAAATATCTCAGATTAGGATACTTAAATTCTTCTGTCAACACTTTAATTGCCTGATTAGAATCATTATCTGATATAATAACTTCATACTTTTCTAATGGAACATCAGCATTATCTATAAAAATACTTTTCAAAGTTTTCCTAACGTATTCCACTCGTCCATAACAAGGAATACAGATTGATAAAAGAGTCATACAAACGATCTTTTTAGTTAGTTTTCAAGACAGAATCCAAGAATTGCTTAGAATAGTTTTTCTCTTCCTCTATTAATAAATTCACCTTATTAAAGTCATAATTTAAATGAAGTTTTTCTATATCAATATTTTCTGTAATAAAGCGATCCTTTAAATCTACAGAACGCAGCAGGCTCTCCATTCTTGAATTTAAACTAATACCTTTTAGCCCAAATACATAAAAAGGTTTATTAAAATAAACAGCAAAAGCAGTTCCATGAAACGAATTAGACAAGAACATACTACAATTATAAATTAAGGAAAGAAAATCCTGTGGTCCTACCTTAGTAAAATTCTTATCCGCATATAATCGAGGCAATGCGTCATTAATAGAATAAATCTTCCAACCTTTTTTCCTTTTAAAATATAAAGCGACACGCTTCATCAAATCACTTCCCTCAAAGTCATAAATTAAGATATAATCCTTTTCTGATCCTTTATGCATAAATGTTTCCCAATAATTTCTATCAAGAAGAAAGACCGGATCTAATACTTTTACTCCATTTTTAATATCTAACGACTTCAGGATATCCACTCCTTGATATTCTCTTACTGAAATACGATTCATTTTAGCTAACATTCCTTTTACAAATTCTTTATCTGCATCAGAAATGTATTCTACAGAAAAACTAGCAGCATACGACACGCGTTTTGTTTGTGATAAAGCAAAATCAATGTAATAACTGGGATCTTTACCATTAGGAAATAAAGGATTCCATATTTGGTCACTTCCGGCTATAATGATATCAGCACAAGGAGGATTCATCTTTAATTCTTCAAAAGTGTAATAAGTCTTATCGGTCAACTTCAAATAATTCTTTGTGAATTCGTCAAAACATTTTTTGCGTCCTAGCGAAAATCTTAAATAAGACCATTTAGCTATACGAAACATCCACCTTGTTACAAAGAAACTATTAAGCTTATCAAACTTTTTACTTGTAAATGATTTCCAATCATATTTTTTATATAAATAGCCGGGACGATAATTAATAATCTCCACCTCATGGCCCAATTCTTCCAGATAATGCTGTAAAGCATAGGCTTGCAATGATGCACCGAAATTATATACATCATGACAAGTGATAGTTAGTATTTTCATAGCTTTAAATATGGTGTGAGAATTGCTTAAAATAAATCCACCAGTTTTGTATATACTCGATGAAGAATAAACAAATATTTATTCAATGTAGGATAAGAACATTTCGGTTTCCAGAGATCATATATGTTCTTTTTTACTTGTGTATTCTGATAATCTTTTACATGTCCAATCAACCACATATAATAGCCATGAGTTAAATGTTTCCTCCATCCATATAAATATCCATGTGATTTTAAATAATCATAAATTTTCAATGATTCAATAAATCCTAAACCGGATTTTGCTGCATTCGATGTTACTTTTTTACTATGTTGTCTAAAATAATTATGCGCATCCTTTAAGTGTATCACTTGACCTTGTTCTGCCAAATAGATCCAGAACAAAACGATCTCCGCCAGCTTTAAAAGTAGTATAATCCAATTTGCACTTACTCAATGCTTCTTTTGAGAAAATAGCAGAACTGGCATTTAAAATGGCATTTCCCATCGTCATGTGTTTCATAATAAAAGCTCTCCCTCCTACTATTTCAACACCTTTCTTTCTTATTTTCTTTATGTAATGTCCTTCTGCATCAACAAAATGTGAACTGGTATATACTATGGAACTTTGAGAATATTTTTGTATTTGTGTTATTAATAATTCCAATAGATTCAAATCACAATAATCATCACTTTCCGCAATCCATATATAATCTCCCTTTGCTAATTCAAATCCTTTGTTCCATTGTTTAAACGTGCTCCCCGAATTTTCGCTATTTAAAACGATATTTGAAATATGTGGGTTATCTTTATAAGATAAGATTATATCTTTACTATTATCCGTCGAACAATCATCTAAAATAATGACTTCAAATGAAGTATAAGTTTGATTTAATACAGTATCAATACGCTGCCTCAAATACTTTGCATGATTATAATTAGGTATAATCACCGTCACTAATGGCATTCTCATAAAACCTTATTCTTTACTTGTTTCAAGTATTGCTTCTTTTGTAACTTCCAAATACCGTCTTCCCCATTTTTGATCAGGTTCCAAATGATTACCTTCTGCCCACTCATTCCATGCATTAATAAAAACCAAATTCTCTTCTTTACTAAAAGGTTTAAAACGAACCAAGGTATCTTTTAGCCACTTCTTAAATAATTCAGGTGTACTCCCTACAAAAGCCATATAGGGAGGTTTTTTACGTCGAGGAGAATTATCCCAACCCGGTGAAACACACGGAAAACATTTATAATCCGCCAGTGGTTTTTTTATTCGATATTTTACATACGAAGCATAACTAAAATGTTTATTGAACCATTGATATTTTCCTTTAAATAAATGATTCATTATTCTAAATGGAAGATTTTTCCACCATGCATTAAATTCTCCCATCAGTAATGGCTGAAAATCCATTGCAGAATCAAAACCACAATCAAGATATTTAGGACCAAAATCAGGCTCATTCTCTACCCGTATCAAATATAGTTCTATCCCATACTCCTCTTTTGCAACTTTACGCCACACATCAATTGTATGCTTCATGTTAGGGAAAAAATTAGAACGATATATAGCAAATACGGGTTTCCCATCTATGCGTATATATCTAGTATCTTGAAAAACTTTACTACATAAATAACGCATATGTTCTATATCATCTTCCTCTGAATAATGCTGTTCTATAAGAATATTACGGAATTTACCATCCCAATTTCTACTCCAATTTTCATTAGCCCAACAAAGCATAAAAGGAAAATCCGGCTGTCCACTCGCTAAAATCTCCTTAACAGGACGATCCATTAATCGCTTTCCATTAAACCAATAATGATAATAACAAAAGCCATAAATACCATATTCACGAGCCATATTGGCCTGCATTTCCCTTGCTTCAGGCAAGCGCAAATCATAAAATCCTGTATCGGATGGTAAATGAGGCTGATAATGTCCTAAAAAACGAGGTTTTGCTTTCGTCACATTCGTCCATTCTGTAAATCCTTTACCCCACCACTCATCATTTTCCAAGAACGGGTGAAACTGAGGCAAATGAATTGCTATCACTCTCTTATTCATTTATTATAATATTATATGGATAACAAAATATTTTTCAATACCTAAATAACTAATAAATAGCGATAGAAGGGATTTAAAAGTAAGCACTCAATTTAGGGCATCCCCCTTCGAAAGGGCACTTTTCAGTGCCCTAAACCGAGTTTTGTTAATTAATTAGTTTTGAATTTAACATTGGCTGGCAGCCAAAGTGATTTTGTCAGGAACCATGTTAACATAATCCCTGCACCCGTTAAAGATATTTTTTGAAAAAAGTTCCGATGAAGTTCCAGATAGAACTGCCATGAAGCTTTACCGTTCCTATCACACTGTGATAAGTTGCTGCCATCTCTGCACCGGCATCACTACCATAATGAAGTGAATTGTTGCGTTGAGTGGTCAGCTTTCGAATGGTTCGCTCAGCCAGGTTGTTGTCTATCGGTAATTCACCATCATCATCAGGTAAGCAAAGATCTCTTTCCAGAACCGGTTCAGATAATTGAGAGCTTTTTTATAATACCGGCTTCTAAATTCTGAATCCTTTGACTGTTCACTATCTAACAAACTGCGCAGCTCTATTAGGAGTTCCTTCGTTTCCAAAGCTTTGCCTTTCTTGAAACCTTTCCTTGGGAGTTAATCCGGCATCATCGTATTTACGCTCCCTCATAAAGAACTCCTTTAAAATTTCGGAAAAAAGCGTTCTGCAGTCGGTTCACCACCCTGATTGGAAGCCTTGACAAACTTGTTCTTGGCATGAGACATACAAAAACCTGGTGGACAGTATCTTTAAACCGGGCTGATTTCAGCTCATTGCCGATAAATACATAAGCATTGTATCCGTCGGACATTATACTCTTCAATTCTGCATCGCCCAAAAAGTCTGTAAGTACATCACGACCACGCGAGCCATTCTCATAGAAGAAAATGGCTGTTTTCCGGGCCTTGTTGACCAGAACCCAAATGTAGCACTTCTTATAGTGATCGTATTTACGCACTTTACACCAGGTCTCGTCGCAGTTCACAATCGAATCTTTTTCCAAAGCTATAGACTTCAATACACAAACCAGTTCGTCCAGGTATGTCTTACCTTTCTTAAGCCAGTTGCGCAACGTGTTTTTAGAAATGGTCATGCCCATATCTGTCAGCCATTGGTGAAGAAGACCAAAAGTCACATTCTTTACATAAACTTCATAGGCGATAGCCTGCAGAAATTCAGGAGTGGCCCTAGTGCCTTCAAAACTGGTTACTACATCCGGATGGCCTTCAGAAGGGAAATAGCCCCACTTCGGCTTTTTACCAGGCTCTGCATAATGAACCATCTCAAAACATTCTTCCGTAAAAGCGGAAAGTACGGAAACTGAACACCCGTACCATTCTCCTTTCAATGATCCGACCGGGAACCTTTGTCAAATCGGAAGGATGCTCTGTCGCTTCTCCGGCTACCCCCATCGTTTTATAACCGTCAGGGCGATTGGACAAGTCACGGTCTTTCCCGGAAGGCTCTTTTAACTCTTGGGATGGAACATGACCAACCGAATCCGTGCGAAAGCGTATCATCGGTTCCATCATAATCATCCTTCTCCTTCCGGCGGTCTGAATCACCTGTTTTAGCTTTTAGATTTTATCTTTTGACGTCTATCACCAAAACGTTCCTGATTGGCGTAATCAAGTTTTTCTTGAAGTGATTTTATCTTACGCTCAGCCGATTTGCGAAGTTTATGCTCTTCTGACAACCGATTCTCAAGGTCAACATGTTTCGATTGCATGGATGACATCTGACCCTTCAGTTCTTTCATCTGAGCCATAAAATCCTCCAAAACAAGCCTCATGGCATCACCTGTCCAACCTGAGATCCTGATTTTGCTCAGCAAGGTATTGTATGTATCGGTCTTTCTGATCCTCTGCCATACCTGCACTATAATTTATAGGGTTGCGTGAGTAGGTTTCCCCGACTCAACAACTCTCGTTTTGTTGTAATTATATCTTGCAGATCGATCATACTTAAACCTTTGACTTACAGCATTAATGGTAATAAAACAATCGCAAAACCGCAAGTGGATAAATAGATTGATTATCTGATTTTTAATGTTTTAACTATAGGATTCTCAAGAATCAAAACCACGTCCTTCCAGGCAATCCGATAAACAGTATCTGCCCCATTTCGCTCAACTTTCATGAACTGATAACCGGCAACAAACTTCTTTTCAAACAGACTATATGAACGATTATCAAATGAAAACATACGGACTATTCTGCGATTGCGAGACATGACTATAAAGACATCCCCATCTCTGGGTTCCCGGTGAAGCCGTTCACGAATGATAGACAACACACGGCTGTGCTTTACAACGCATATCGGTAAAATCACGGACATAATAAAAATGATTCAGACCGGTAACACTCAGCATAACCCCTCCAGTTTCTCTACCATACGAACCAAATCCGGGTAGCTTAAATTCTTTTGGAACAAATGCAAGCCATTGCTGATACGAATCTCAACCCAAATACGAACAGGGTGATCAGTTCTGCCTGGTGATACCGGTTGAGGTTGATCAATGGCACCGGATTGTTCCTCATGACCGATTACAGGAGCACCATCAACCTGGACTTCAACTACTTTTTTCCGGGTATCCCTGTACCATTTCTGAAAGATGTTATAAGGAACTTTGTTCTTAACACAAAACGATTGGAGAGATTCTCCATGAGGCAAAGCCTCGGTCTGGTACTGAAAGTAAAACCTTTCAAGATCTTCACTGCTATACATAAATCCTAAAATTTTTGTTCGCAGCGAAGATAGAGATTTCAATTATGAGCCAATTTTTGACTGCTTACGATTTAAAATAATATCTTTTTTTTAACTATTCCAATAAGAATCTTTCATAGGATTTCCTTGTAACATGTAAGTAATTGTTCTATAATATTACGAGGATTGTGTCGATTTTGAGCAAATAACATGGTATTTTTTGAATAAAAACGCATTCGTTCGGGATCATTAACCAATTCAATAATAGCATTTGCTAATTGCCAAGGATCATTTGCCGCAACTAATTTACCATCTTTGCCATTACGCACTAACGATGCTATTCCTCCTACCATTGTAGAAATAACAGGAACTCCTAGATATTGAGCTTCACAAATTGCATTCGGACTATTTTCTATATAGGCAGTATGAACAAGCATGGTAGAGGAACAAAGAAGGTCTACCAACCTGTCAGCTTGCACATTACCCAAAAACTCAATATTATTCTCAGCATAAGCGAGCTTCTCCTTATATTCAATTATTAATTTGAGCATTGGAGGAAGAGTACCTGCAACTTTCCATTCAAAATCCACACCTAATGATTTTAAGACATGAGCTGTTTTCAGCATTACATCAACACCCTTCCAAAAAGAGCCGCAGCCAACAGAAAGTATACAAACCTTATTATTCTGAGGCATTTTCCATCGTTTTGAAGTCTGCAAGAATGATGGACGCAATGCTTCCTCAACATGAAAATAGCGAGCTTGAGGATGAAGAGTATTCATTAGCGCATGATCCCATTCTGTACGCCCCATATAATTATTAACAAGTTTCCAAATGCGTTTCTCCATTTTTAAACGTGAAGCATCTTTATAGGTAGATCTCCAAAACCAAAATTGGTATCTAAGGTTTAATCCGGCACCTCGAATAAAGGTATATCCATTATATTTAGGTGGGTAAAGCGCATTGTTATAAGGAATAATGCTTCCTTGTATATGGATAACGACTGGAACATTAACATGCCCTGCAATAAGTCCAAATGGCCATTCACAACCAAATACGTGTATTAAATCGGGTTTATAAACATTTACTATTTTAATACATTTCTCTAATAATTTCTTTTCATTTACTTTCCAAGTGAATTTTGCATACTGTTGTTCCCAAAATGTATAGTGAGTTACGAGAGGCACATAAGTAACGCCATCAATTATTTTAACTTCACTACCTTCATGAGCTTCAAACGCTATAATAAGTTCAATATCAGAACATCTTTTGACAATGCATTCCAAAGAATCTTGCCACCCTCCACCACTCTATTATCAGAGTAGTAGCAACTAGGAGTACTTATTTCAAACCAAAGAACTTTCATTAAATAGATTTATTAAATACTTAATCATTTAAAACCTTATCAAGAAAAGAGTAACTGTCTTGAATGTAAGGTGCCAACATACTATTCACTGATAAATAATCTATATTTTTATTTGAACTGCAACAGGGATTAAATCTTTCTTTTAAATGTATAGTAGCCAAAAAATCGCTCATACGGGTAGAATTATCATGTCCTTGTAATGAAAATACATAAAATTCTCTTTCCAATATAACTGAAAAGGCTGTAGCATGAAAAGAATTAGATACAATACAAGAAGCACAACGTATTAAATTTAAAAATTCTAAAGGTCCTGCGTTAGATATGTTTATATCAGCATATTTACGCTTTTCAAAATCATTGACTGATACAATTTTTAAGTTCTTTTCAACCGAAAGCACCTTTACAAACTTTTCAATTCTCTCATCTCCTACAAAATCATATAGAAGTATAAAATCTTCGCAAGGTAATTTATACTTCCTAGAATGATTAAGTAAATGAAGCCATTTTTCTTTATCTAATAAAAAGACAGGGTCATTAACTAAAAACGCATCGTTTATACCTAAGTTCCGAAGTATCTCCAACCCTGTCCTTTCTCTTACTGAAATATAATCAAATTTTTTAAGTTGATTTTTTACAAAGGGTTTTCGGTCCTCTTGTATTGCATTTATTGCAAAGCTCGCAGCGTATGATGCCCGCTTTATATTTATGCTACCAAAATCTAAATAAAATGCTGGGTCACGGCCATTATTATAATTCGAATTCCAAATTTGATCACTTCCAGCTATATATAAATCTGCCAAAGGTGGCATATTCTTTAAAGAATCTAACGTATTATAAGACCGGTCGGTTAAACGAAGATACTGTTGAGTAAAATTATCAAAAGCTCTTTTTCTACCATAGTTTTTTAGTGCATCTCTTCTTTTAAGCAAACAATAGATAAATCTAATAATCCAAAATCGGGAAGCTACTGAATACATCCTTGAAATTGGTGCTATAAACCAAAAATTATAGCGCATATTCAAATACCAAGGCCTGTAATCGATAATTTTTACAGTATGCCCCTTACCTTCTAGATAGTTTTGTAAAGCATAAGCCTGTAATGATGCACCATAATTATACACACGGTGACAAGTGATTGTACATATCTTCATTACTTTCCTATTTTCTTCAATATATTCTTCATTGTCCGAACAGGATGTTTCAGTCTATTCATCACCTTTCTATATTTCAAAGCAATCAATAGCTGCCTATATATTTGGTTTATATCTAAATCATCTCTTTGAAGCAAAATTTTCATCCTTTTATAAAGTTCATCACATATTGGCATTTCCTTCATCTGTCCTTCAGCTACCACATCAAAAGAATGTTCTACAATCTCCAAGTTACATTCATGCAATAACTCCCACCCTCTTTGTGTGAAGGCAACAGCAGCACTCACCCCATCTTCATTATGTTTATACATTCTTCCCCACAAATCACCAATGCGAATATCTGCTGACGAACGATCATATTTAAACTTACATTTCTCATAGCAGGCTTTCCCCAAACAGGTATCGCTCAAAAAGAGACGATAAAAAACATCTCCTTGAGAAAGGCGAGAATTATAATATCCCTTTTCACCTTTAACCAATAGATTATAAGAATCATGCCAATCTATTTTTTCATTATCTATGATCATTGTCTTCATATCATGACAATTGATAACTTTATTACGCCACGACAAATAGGTGATTTTACCAATTGTTTTCTTCACTTCCTTTATGTACTTCTTCCACATTAACATAGAAGGAACACCATGACAAAAAAAGTCCATCAATATGAAGTTTTCCTCTTTCTTGAATTTACGAATATAACGACGAAAAGAATCTATCTGACAAGGAGTACCCGTCACCAAATATTTCTGTTTCCGATCTATTGCCTTGAAGCCATCCACTGTATAACTCTGAATATATTTACTCCCAATAGAAGGGATTAATTCTTCCACAGTAGAAGCGATATAATGCTCTGCACGATTTATTTCTGTATTATATCGAACACCACAAACTTTATATCCTTTGTTAATCAAAATACGTCCCACTTCAAAACTCACTCCACCAGAAGAGCATTTTTGCCGGACTGCTTTTTCTTTGCTCCAAGCGGCACAACTCTGTATTTCCACCTTCTGTAGCGAAAGCTCATCGTGAAGATAAGAACAAACTTCACAACATAACCCACAGTCTATACATTGTGAACTATCTAAAATAACAGGTTCATAAAAACCTAATACATTTAACGATATTCCTATTATATCCCGTGGACACACGGTGGCACATACACCACACCCGTAACAATCTTTTATAGATTCAATATTCATCGAATAACTTTTGATATAATTACTCCTATTTTTTGTTTTATAAAATCTCTTTCGTTTTTCTTTAATCCGATATAATAACAGGAAAGCATAGTAGAAATAACACATACTATACAAACAATAATAAAAGAAAGCCAAGTAACATCCAGACAGGAGTAAAGCCAAACAGGCATAAGCAAAGCAAATAGGGAAACAACAAACACCCTAAACGTAACCTGAAGCAAGAAACTTGAAATTGGAAAACCTATTATCTTTCCTAATAAAACAAGTCGTGCAAAATGGCATATAAAAGCGATAACAACACCTACAATCATAGCTGAATAAGGAGGATATCCATTTTTTAAGAATATATATGCAACAGGAAGGGTTAATAACGAAATAGTCCCCACTATCAATTGGTAATTACGAACTCTGCCCGAAGCGTGCATGGAAGTAATAAGTGTCCCGGATAAAGAATCAATTAATGCTGTGATCAAAACCAACCTCAAAAAGATTGTCGTATATTGGGGAACTTCTTCCAACCATAAATTCAATATAAAAGGAGTTTCAATTAATATTGGGAGTGAGAATAGAAGCAACATTAAATAGGAAAACTTACTACCTTTATAAACTAATTGAAACATAGCCTCTTTTTCACCTGCCGCATAGGATTTAACGATCTGAGGATTCATTGCCAATTGGAAATTATTTACAAAACCATTTAACGCATTTAGTACCTGATAAGCAATGCCCCGTGCTGCATTAACAGATGCACCAAAAAAAATATTTAAAACAATATTTATACCTTGTTCTTTTGTTACACTTGCTACAGAACCAATCAAATTCCAACTGACAAATGAAAACATCTCTGCACCATGCGACTTATGATAAATCCAATTGCAATGACAGTCGGTGAAATATCGCTTACAATATAAACCATAAACTAATCGAATAGTAACTGCAACTAATGCCAATAAAAAAGCATAAAGTATAAGTTTGTCAACAGAAGATATAACAAGTAAATAAACTATTAAAAGTTTCAATGTCACTTCAATGATACTTACATAAGCAAATGCCTTCATTCGCTCATAAGCTATAATCGCAGCATTGTAAGGTACACTAATTACATTTACTATAAAAGTAATGATCGAAAATTGAAATACCCAATTAACTGCGACATAACGATTCTCTGGAAAATTCATTTGAGTATTAAGAAACCACAGACCTATAGTTTCAGCTAATATCAAGACAATTCCTCCAAGAAATATATGTATTATTACAGCGGTCGTAAAAAGTGTACTTACATTACCCTCTTCACCTTTCCCTATTTCATAAGAAATAAAACGCTGTGTAGCTGAAGTCATCGCTCCACTAATTACAGAAAACATAGCTACAAAGCCACCCACAACATTGTAAATGCCAAAATCCTCAATACCTAGCGTTGCCAAAACAACACGAGAAGTATATAGACTAATCGCCATTGTAAATAACATGCGGAAATACAAAAGCAAAGTATTCTTGGCTATTCGCTTATTATTTTGCTGCACGGCTATTCCTTTTCAAAAAAGAAGTAATAAGGATGCATTTGCGTTACTGAGTTCTTATCATAATCTGTACAAGCAATCATGTAAGACCTAGTGAAATAAATGACAATTATCAATAGAACCACTTTTACTATTTTACATCTTTTCATACTAGCTCTATACCTTTCTCCTAGAATCCATGTTATCACCACTATTATATAAAATGAAAATCCCATAGTAAATCGATGTATCATAGGAACATCATAGAAAATATTACTTACAACAACACTAAACACACAGATTTTCGTAAATAAATGACTTACTTTTTCGTTATCCATTAAGAGGATAGCTATTAATACTAATATGGTAGGTCTTAGCAATAAACTAACAGATGTTGTATCCCGTATATCATCCCAATATAAATAAGAATCCAAACGTTCTGTTGCTGATATCCCCCCCCAATTAATATACATATTAAAAAAGTCCATGAAATTTAATTGTTTAAAAACAATCCCAAGCATAGCACTTCCAAGAATAGCAACATACAAATAAAGTTTTCTTTTTATAGGTATAAAATATAATATTGTTATTACAGCACCATAAATAAAAATTGAAGTATGCATAAAATAACCACCAATGCAACACAAGCCGTAAATTAGCCATTTATATCTACACTTTTCATTATTTAATAAAAAAAGAAGGCCACCTAAATAAACAGAAATTCCTAACATTTGCCTTAAGGCATAAAAGAATAAACTATAATCTAAAAAGAAAAAGAAAAATAATACAGAGAGCATCTTATTATAAGAATACTTATCTACCATCTTATATATAAAAAAAAGCCCAATGAAAGTGGTTACAAATAGATATAATGTACCATTATTGAATAAAAAAGCACCCGTAACACAGCATTGTATGCCATTAATAATGGTTCCAAGTCACGCGTATCATTTATATTATAAAAATTTTGCTCTCCCGTAAAAAAACGAACATAATTAATAGAATCAGCTCCACCTACCACCCTTGAGCGAAATCCAATAAAAAATAAGACAACCCATATTGCTATCACAAAATATGTGCGTTTTGGATTTTTCCAATATAATCCAGACAGCAATAACAAAAATAATATAAAAACAATATACGGAACATCCATCCTATAAATAATTAAAACTTGCTCTATTAATCTAGTTTATATTACTTTTTGCCATACTTTTCTTCCATTCCATAACCATAGCCATATTTATGGTTGTAACCATAACCATACTTACTACCATAGCCACTCTTTCTTGAATTCAAATCAATGCTATTAATAACTGTAGCCAATTTATCGAATTTCTTCTGATCCCGCAGCACATTAATATACTGATACCCCAACTTCGGAGTTACATCTGCACGACACACATACACGCACATATCAGCCACACGACTGGCAATAGCAGTATCGGTCACAATAGCAATAGGAGCCGTATCAAGAATAATGTAATCGTAACGCTCTTTCAATTTCTCTATTGCATCCTCCAGTACCGTACGCGCCATCAACTCTGTAGGATTGGGAGGAATAGGACCACCCGGAAGAATATCAAGATTAGGACTTACATCCGAATGTTGTATCATATCAAAAAGATTGGTATGCTCGGGGTCAGCCAGATAATTGGTAATACCTTCCGTGCGATGGGACAGATTAAAGACCTTATTCAGCCCCGGCTTGCGGATATCCAAACCCACAATAACAACTTTCTTACCCATATAGGCCAGACTGACTGCCGTATTTCCAGCAATAAAAGACTTACCTTCACCCGGCTGTGTGGATGTAAAAAGCACCACTTTCTGACTGGCACCAAGCATGAACAACATATTGGTACGCAGACCACGAAAAGCCTCCTCCATCATACCATTCTGATTCTCCTGAACCACAATGGCACCTTTTTCGGGCTTCTTACTTAAAGGAAGCTCACCCAAAATAGGAACATCCGTCATCTTCTCCACATCCTCGGCATTCTCTATCTTATATTTTAATAAATCCTTCAAATAAATGAAGACCTACAGGAATACCCATACCCAATACAAGAGCGGCCAACATAACAACCATCTTCTTAGGAGAAACCGGCTTTTTACTAGGAAGAGCAGCTTTGATGATACGTCCGTTATTAGCAGTGGATGCCAGGGTTATTGCGTTTTCCTCACGCTTCTGAAGCAACATAATGTAAAGGGTCGCCTTGATTTCCTGCTGGCGGGAGATAGTAAGAAATTCTTTCTCCTGCTGCGGCGCACTGCTGATCCTGCCTTCAAACTTCCGTGCCTGACGTTCAAGGTTGGACTGCGCTATCTGCAACCCTCTCAGTACACTGTTCACGGTAGTCTGCACATTGTGCCGCATGGACTCGATGCCCGTATTGATATTGATTACCGCAGGATTGTTTTCGGAAGAGGTACGGAGCAAACGCTTGCGTTCGATCAGCATCGTGTTATATTGGTTGATAATAGAACCCAAATTCTGGTCCTGCAACCCTACATTAGCGGGAATCACCTCGTTTGCATTCTTCGGATTGTTCACATAGTTACGCAAGGACTCCACCAGTCTCAACTGGGTGGCATTCTCGGTCAGTTGCTGTTCATATTTCGAACTCTCTTCCAAAGCCAGACGGGCATCGCTGGTCAAATCGGTCAATCCGGAGCGTTGCTTAAAATCGGCAAGTTCCGTTTCAGCAGTACCTAACTCCCGATTGATAATGCCAATACGTTCGTCTATAAACTCTGCGGATTTTTGAGCCACTTCATTCTTCTCGTCATTCGCGTCCAGATTATAAAAGTCAACCAAACAATTGATGAAATCGATACCGCGCTGCTTTACCGTATTCTGCAAGCTGATGGCAGCAATTGTGGTAGTCTTCGAAGTGGGTTCCACTGACAAATTCTCTACATAACTTTCCGTCACATCTGTAGGAGAATTAACGTATGCCACCAGATTCATATCTTCTTCCAAAGGTGGGACCGAGTCATTCTTTGTAAAACTGAAAACTCCTACTGGAGTGGGGAAAACAGCCGGAATACTGTCAAAACTTACCTCAGCCTCCTGCTTCTCCTCGTCAAGCATATATTCCACTTTTACATCCAATTTTCCATTCATGGTGTATTTTAGATGAAGCTTGGCTCCTTCTTCCAGATTGTCTGCCTCTTCAGGAGTCATATAAACTTTTACCGGAGTGGACTTATATAAAGGAGTGTTATAGCCGAACATACGTTCCTCAGCCACTGAAATATACAAATTCAAATGATTCACCACCTTTTTTAATCAAGGTTCTTGACTTCAGGATTTCCACCTCATTGTCAAAATTGTTAGTCATGGAGAACATACCCAGATCCTGAAGGGCTCCCATAGGATTATTGCTGCTTCCACTTTTCTTGTCACCTTCTTTGATGAGTACGGCCGCATCAACATTATAGACAGGAGCTTGATAACGGAGATAGATGAAAGCAGATATAATACAAACCAGCACACTGGCTACAAACCACGGCCAATAGGCAAAGTATTTAAAAAACAAGGCATAAAGATCAACGTTCTCCTCACGTTGCTCGGTACCCGAAGGGGTGTTCTTCTGTTCGTCAGTCATATCAACAGTTTGTAATCAACAATTATATTTATGAGTTTTATTTCAAGATGGTTGCCAGAAGGCTTGCAAGAGATACCAAAATGGATGTAGCACTGATCCATATGCTGGTGCTGCTGCCAATGTCCGAGTTCTTGGCTTTTGTCTTATTGGGCGTTACATAGATGATATCGTTCTGGCGCAGGTAGTAATAGGGAGATACAACCAGCTCTGCATTATTAAGATTCAAATTGATAATCTCACGCTTGCCTTTTGCATCCTCACGAATCAGTTTCACATTGTCACGGACGCCATAAACAGTCATATCTCCCGCCATGGCAAGGGCTTCAAGGATATTTACCTTTTCATTTCCTACGGTAAAAGTACCCGGACGGTTCACCTCTCCCAATACCGAAATTTTGTAATTTGCCATACGGACTGTAACGATAGGACTCTCTTTCAGATAGGGCTGCAATTGCTCACGGATCAAATCTTCCGCCTCGTTTTTCGTAAGGCCGCCTACCTTCAGACGACCGATAACGGGGAAATCTATCTCACCCTTGTTATTTACCAGGTATTGCTGGAGAGTGGGTTGTGTGGTAGTATTAATATTGGTCAGGGCTGCATTCAGAGGAGTCTGTACTGTCAGGTTAAAAGGAGCGGCAGCCTGAGGATCACTCGTGTTCACAGTTATACTCAGCAAATCTTTCGGCATAATCTTTGCATCATAAAGGGGAAGATCTTCCCTGTAACTGTTCACTACCTCGGGATTCTGCATGTAAGGTACATTTTTATAGGAGGTGCAGCCTGCCAACAAGGCGGATGCCACAACAAACAATAATAGTTTCTTTAAAGTCTTCATATCAGTTTTTTCATTTATTATTCAATCATCTGCCAAACAGGCGCGAGAAAAGACCTCTGCCGTGATTCTCCGAAACAGGAGATTCACCGGCATTACGTATCAAATCCGAAAAAGTGGTTCCGTCATGAATCATTCCATAAATAGTACCCCAATCAGGAAGGCCTCCCAAGTTGCGGTCATCTATAAAAAGATCGGCTTTGAGCTTGCGTGAGTAATGATTGTTACGCCCTTTCTCCTCCTCCGGATAGTCGCGGTTCACGGCATAAAATTCAAGACCGCGATCACGGCAAAAGGCAAGAGCCTCGTCAAGCAGACGCCCTTTCACGCACTGTCCATAGAATCAACCTGTGATGTTCGTCACGCAATTTTTTCAATGTCTCAATGGCAAACGGCAACTCCCTGCCGATTGCCGGATACTTGTGCTCAACAATAGTACCGTCAAAGTCTACTGCTATGGTCATTGTATGTCAATATATAATTATATGTTAACTGAGTTTTTTTCCGCTATAGGTTCCAGCAATTCTCTAGCAATGGTAACTTTAGCACATCCAAGGATATCAATTTTTACAACCAGACTAGTAGAACCATCTATTTCACGACATATATTCCCTTCCAACCCTACTAGTTTGCCACCGTTTACACGGACACGATCGCCCAAATGCAGAGGGCATGACTCAATAGTGACGTGTTCTTCGGCATCATTGACCATACGCATCAAGCTGTACATCTGATGATCTGGAATAATAGCTACGGGACGGCAAGTATTTCGGGAAGAACCGGCTATGTTAACCATGAAACGTTTTATATAAGGAAGGCAGACTATTTCTTTCCGTCTTACTGAATCTGTGCAGCGAATGAACACAAGAGCAGGGAAAACAATACGGTCCACTTTTTTACGTTTACCATCATGACGAATACTCATCTCCTGTTGGATAGGGACATAAACTTCATAAGCTTTCTCACTATCAGTTTCGTTTTTCAAACGTTTTCGTAATCTATCCTGACAGGCTTTTTCACTTCTGTTATTTACAACAGCCACATACCAATGCTTTTTTTCCTGATCATTTCGGAATATGCCTACGGCGTCGTCGGTCTTTTGAACCGTCGTTCCCAAAATTTGTTGTGGCATGTCTTTGCCCTTGTTATTTACAATACTCATAGTGGAATAATCCGACTAAAAACAGACGCACTCTTATATAGAGAGCGTCCGATTTCTTAAATTTCTGATTTCCATTTATGTAGTAAGTTGTATGAATAAAATCAGCCCATAAGTTTATTATATATAGAGAGAGAAAAAACTTTTTTTATCAGTTTACAGTCTGTAAATGCTAGAAAATGAAAATAAATCTATACCTTTGCAGCCGATAGACGCTCTCTATATAAGAGTGCGTCCTAATTTCAAAATAATTCAAATATTCCCCTTCTTATAGATCTTTTAAAATATTTCTATTTGCATTATCTATCTGATTAGTCTGTATAGACGAAAGATAGATTTGTGTAGTAGTTTCTGAATCATGTCCCATCGCTTCGCTAATAATACCAATCGAGATGTTTTTCGTCTTAGCTATACTTGCCCAGGAATGGCGCGCCACATACATAGTAAGTGGTGTGGTCAATCCTGCCCGGGCTGCAATCTTCTTCAGCTTACGGTTCACCAGCAACATTTTATTCCGGTATTGTCTGCGCTCCGTGCCATCTTCTCGTTCTATAATAGGTAAAAGATATTGTGTTTCCGAATCTCCGTATCTGTCAATAATCTCCTGCATCTGTTTTTCCCATCGTATAATGAGTTTCTTACCTGTTTTACGACGGCTATAACTCACAAAGCCACTATTGAGATCTTTTTTACGCAAATAGGCAAGATCTATAAAAGACATTCCTCGCATATAGAAAGAAAAGAGAAAGATATCTCGTGCAAATTCCAATGATTTATGATCGGAAAGATCCAACTGCTTGATGTGTTTGATATCTGTCAGGGTGGCAGCTCTCTTTGAGGTCTTGTCCACACCAGTATATACATTCTCAAAAGGATCTGCAGGAAGGGCCAGTCCCTCACCCACTGCCTTGCGATACACACAACGCAAAATACGCATATAAAAAGAGGTGGTATTACGACTTAAATGGTGAGTGGAGCGCATCTCCGTTTCATAATGTTCCATCAAATCTGCATCCATCTCATCAAAACATAAGTCTATGCCGTCACGGAACTTCATGAAGCTGTTCAATGCGGACTGATATGTTTCGACTGTCCGTTCTTTTCCTTGCCCTCTAAGACGCTCTATCTGCTCCTGCATGTATTCAAAAACGAAAACGCCCTTACTCGGACGGTTCTTTAATTTTACTAATCTCATATTTGCCATTACCTAGGTTAATTAAATAAATCATCAAAGAAAAATATAATATCATGATTTATATTTTAATGAGGACTTAAATACTTGTAATGGCAAATAGATTCTTTAGAATTAAAGAGAAAGAACTCAGTGTTCTTATATCGACAAGTATATAACAATAAAAAATACAAAAGCGCGCAGCTCTGATAAACTGCACGCTTTTGCTTATTATTTATGTCCTTGTCTGAATTACTTCACTTCCTCAAAATCAACATGATATATCTATCAGCGACTTGCGTACACGTGTTGCAAATATAACGCAAACCCGAAAATAAGCATCCATAAGCAACACACGCTCTTGCTCACAAAAGTACGATTTTTATTCATAAACAAGAGATGTAAACGCATAAAAATCAAAAGAAAGCGATGTTTTTAACAGATTCTTCGGTTTTATCCTTACCTTTGTATATGATATTGGGATGTTATACCCAGGCAACAATAAGAAAACGATGCAGATACATAACAATACATTGATAGCGGAATGCTCGGCTTACGATTTCAAGGAAATGCTGGAACGTAAGAAAGTAAAGTCATGGCTTAAATCCGTGTCGGCTTTTGCCAATACGGACGGTGGCAGTTTGTTCTATGGAGTGAATGATGACGGAGTGATTGTAGGCTTGGAGAATCCACAAGCCGATGCTGATTTTATCAGTGAAATGATAAAGGCACGACTTGACCCTGTGCCGGAAGTTCAGCTTATTCCGATAGAACACGAAGGGCATACCTTGCTTGAAGTGAAAGTAAAGGCAGGAACGCTTACACCTTATTATTACTATCAGGATGGAACACGTACCGCATATATACGAATTGGCAATGAAAGCGTGGAGTGTAATTCGCAACAGCTTCTTTCATTGGTATTGAAAGGTACGCACATGACTTGGGATTCACTGCCTACCCAAGTGGATGCCAGCAAACATTCTTTCATCATTCTCGCCAATACTTTCCGTGAGCAAACCCATCAGGAATGGAATGACAAGTATCTGGAATCATTCGGACTAGTAACTCCTGACGGCAAACTGACCAATGCAGGATTGCTGTTTGTGGATAATTGCACCGTATTTCAATCGCGTATTTTCTGTACCCGTTGGACTGGACTCTATAAGGATGATGCCATCAGTTCCGTGGAACATCGGGCTAACCTTGTATTGCTATTGAAATACGGCATGGACTTCATCAAGAACTATACCATGAGTGGTTGGGTGAAGATGCCGAACTATCGTCTAAACCTCCCCGACTATTCAGACCGTGCTATCTTCGAAGGATTGGTAAACCATCTTATCCATAGAGATTATACCGTGATGGGCGGTGAAGTACATATTGACATTTACGATGACCGTGTAGAACTGGTATCACCGGGCGCAATGCTTGACGGAACACAGATTCAAGATCGAGATATATACAAAGTGCCGTCCATGCGCGTAACCCTGTCATTGCAGATATGTTCACACAATTGGACTATATGGAGAAACGTGGTTCCGGCTTACGCAAAATGCGAGAGCTTACAGAGAAGCTACCCAATTTCCTACAAGGCAAAGAACCACAATATCAAACGGAAGCGACTTCTTTCTACACCACATTCTATAATTTGAACTGGGGTGACAACGGAAGAATGCCTGTTGAAGAAGTAGCCAACAGGGTAAATAGTACCCTCGAAAAGTATCCTGTAAACAAAGAAAGTTCGGTCGAAAAGTTCGGTGTAAACACAAAAGAGTTCGGTGTAAATGAAGAAAGTTCGGTCGAAAAGTTCGGTGTAAATGCGGATAAGTTCGGAGATACATCGGAAACACAGAAGAAAGTCAGTAAAACTGCACAAAAGATAATCGACCTCGTTATTTCAGATCCTTCAATCACAGCTGATAATATGGCCAACAAGATTGGTGTAACTAAACGCGCTATAGAGAAAAATATCAAGAGCCTTAGGGGTATGGGAATTTTGGTTCACGAAGGTTCAGACAAGGCTGGTTATTGGCGCATTATTGTTAAACCATAAACAGAACAACAAACCTATGGAGACCTCTTTCATACCACTCTTTGCAATCATAGCCGTTTTGATTATCGCCTTTTTGCTTGCCTCTTTGCCACAGGAAACCATAAAACGCGATACCGAGTGCTTTATGCAATAGCCATTATCATGCTATTAGCTGTTATCCCTATTAGTGAATATATGGCTGGTGGCATACAAAACTCAAGTAACAATTATCTGCTTGTCCTAATATTCGATATTGCAGTAGGATATTTCTGTATGTACATTGCTGCTTTGCTGAAATTCAATGTTCTTAAACGAAAGAACCAAGCATTGGAAAACGCCTTGACAGAAAAGCAACAAGAAAATGTGGCAATCCTATTGGAACATCAAAACGAAAAGCAACAAGCACTTCAGCAAGGAGAGCTTGAATGGTTAACAGAAAAAATCAAGGTATTTACTGAAGAAGAACAGGAAGCTATACTTGCCAGTGCTCTATCATTTGCTGAACATGACTTGATAGTTGCTCCCTCAATAAACATACAGCCCAAAGAAACATGTAGTCAGCAAGAACTAATGTACTTTGTCTGCTCTGCTTTTTACAATATGGATAAAAGCCGTAGTAAAATTGTGAGTTTTTTGATGAAAATTTTTCCTCTCTATTTTCCTGCTGGAGAAAGTGTATTGGCAAAAAGATGCCGGGATTAGAAAAGGTTAGGGAGAGAAGAGAAAAAGAAACAACAGCGCTAGTGTCACATTAAAACCGGAACACTAGCGTTTGGCAATTAATTTAATTTCCCCATTCAAGGCATATGTTTACTCAATTGGATTATATGGAGAAACGTGGTTCTCCGTCAGGTACGACTTTTTGCCGTCAGCTATTTTGAATCAGGAGGACAGTTGGTAGAAAAATCTTAAGTCTATTCAAGAGATGAGTAGAAAGAGGCAACATCACCATCCTTCATTATATAAGAAATCTGCTTATTCTTCTCCGCTATAATCTTTAATTGCTTCTTTTCTTCTAAAGTCCAGTTCTTGATTTTCTTAAGTTCTGAAATTATTGAATGAGTTTGTTTAAAACTGTTGCTATTTTCCAAATCCATAATAAGTTTCTCTTTTTCTTTGTCTTCCTTATTATCTATCTGTTCATTATGGCTTACCTGCTCTTGCTTATTTATGTAATGGACAGCCATCAATTTTTCATTCGATGCAGTTGTATCAATAATGGTTTTGACTAATTTGTCCAATTCAGATCCTTCTGTATAGTCTGCAGGAGTATAATATTTTATGCGCTTATCCTCCATCATTTTATAGACTTTTCGTTTATCTTTTGTTTTGGGATTATAAACTCCAATAGAATGACCTGAATAAGAATTAATGAGTTTCATACAAGGTATATCCGTATCACTATCACCTATATATACCATATTTCTGAAAGGAATACGAATGTCCTCTGGTTTAAAATAGTCATTGACACCTGAATCATTCACATCTAATGTCCCTTTTTCTATTCTAAAAAGGAATTGAGTCTTGCTCGTGTAATTAATAACTTGTGCTGGCCATTGAGCAACACCATCTTTATCATAATAGAAGGAACTGGCATAAATTTTTTCAAATTCATTAGCGACTTTTGTACCTTCTATCATTTCTTTAAGACCTGATGAAATGATATAATGCTCTACAATAACTCCTCTTTCCATGCCATAGTCTCTAATGCGCTTAAACCAAGTTTCAACACCGGGGAATAATTGTACTTTCGCCCCATAATCCATTAATGCCTTTTTATTAAATATGACTTTTCCATGCGCTTTCTGAATCATGGTAAACATGTAAGCCAAATTTTGATCCATGTCATTCTCTTCAGCTAACCCATTGGACTCTTTCCAAAAAGATTCGACTTCATCCCCAACAGATTGTATATACCCTTGCGCTTGCATGTCATCTGGTGATAATGTCTTATCAAAGTCATAACATATTGCAACAACTGGTTTACTTTCCTTTGTTTTTCTAATAAATTTTTTACTCATATGCTATAATAAAAAAATGAGACACAATTACTATTAATTATGCCTCATTTATGATTTATCTATTCAGTAATTTCTTACTTTACTACTTTGAATTACTTATTATTTGACTTCCTCGAAGTCAGCATCCTGAATATCTTCTTTATTATTAGAAGAACCCTGATTAGCCTGTTGTCCTGCACCTGCACCCGGACCGGCCTGAGCGCCACCTTGTGCACCACTCTGAGCATACATTTCAGCGCTGGCAGCCTGGAATGCTGTATTCAGTTCAGCCATGGCAGTATCAATAGCAGCCAAATCCTGTGCTTTATGAGCATCTTTCAGTTTCTGAAGAGCAGCTTCAATCGGAGCTTTCTTATCAGCCGGCAACTTGTCACCTAATTCCTTCAACTGATTTTCAGTAGAGAAAATCATGGAGTCAGCTTGATTCAATTTGTCAATCTTTTCACGTTCCTTCTTGTCTGCTTCTGCATTAGCTTCAGCTTCGGCTTTCATCTTTTCGATTTCTTCCTTGCTCAAGCCGGATGATGCTTCGATGCGGATAGCTTGTTCCTTGCCGGTAGCTTTATCCTTGGCAGATACTTTCAAGATACCATTGGCGTCGATATCGAATGTCACCTCAATCTGAGGAACACCACGGCGGGCAGGAGCGATGCCTGTCAGGTTAAACTGACCGATTGACTTGTTTTGTGCGGCCATCGGACGTTCACCCTGAAGTACGTGGATAGTCACTTCAGTCTGGTTGTCGGCAGCTGTAGAGAAGGTTTCGCTTTTACGTGCCGGGATGGTAGTGTTTGCATCAATCAACTTAGTCATTACACCACCCAATGTTTCGATACCCATTGACAACGGAGTAACATCCAGCAATACCACACCTTTGATTTCGTCTGTCAAAACAGCTCCTTGAACGGCAGCACCTACAGCAACCCCACTTCGTCAGGATTAACACCCTTGGAAGGAGTCTTACCGAAGAATTTTTCTACCAATTCCTGAACAGCCGGAATACGTGAAGAACCACCAACAAGGATTACCTCATCGATATCAGAGTTGCTCAAGCCTGCATCGCTCATAGCCTTCTTGCAAGGTTCAAGACAAGCCTGAATCAAATTGTGAGCTAAAGCTTCAAATTTAGCACGTGTCAAAGTCTTAACCAAGTGCTTAGGCATACCGTCTACGGGCATGATGTATGGCAGGTTGATTTCTGTTGAAGTAGAAGAAGACAATTCAATCTTAGCTTTTTCAGCAGCTTCTTTCAGACGTTGCATAGCCATCGGATCTTTTGTCAAATCCGCACCTTCGTCATTCTTGAATTCCTGTACCAACCAGTCAATGATTACTTGGTCGAAGTCATCACCACCCAAGTGAGTATCACCGTTAGTAGAAAGTACTTCGAATACACCACCACCAAACTCAAGGATAGAGATATCGAATGTACCACCACCAAGGTCGAATACAGCAATCTTCATATCTTTGTGAGCCTTATCAAGACCATAAGCCAAAGCAGCAGCTGTCGGTTCGTTCACAATACGTTTCACTTCCAGACCTGCAATCTGACCAGCTTCTTTAGTAGCCTGACGTTGTGAGTCTGAGAAGTATGCCGGAACGGTGATAACAGCTTCTGTAACTTCTTGTCCCAAATAATCCTCGGCTGTTTTCTTCATCTTCTGCAGGATCATAGCTGAAATTTCCTGCGGAGTATAAAGACGTCCGTCAATATCTACACGCGGAGTATTATTGTCACCTTTCACTACTTTATAAGGAACACGAGCAGTTTCCTTCTGTACCTGATCCCATGTTTCACCCATGAAACGTTTAATTGAGAAGATAGTACGCTGCGGATTAGTGATAGCCTGACGCTTTGCAGGGTCACCTACCTTACGTTCACCGCCATCGACAAATGCCACGATAGACGGAGTAGTACGTTTACCTTCGCTGTTAGCGATAACTACCGGTTCATTACCTTCAAATACTGAAACACATGAGTTTGTTGTTCCTAAGTCAATTCCAATAATCTTTCCCATAATTGTATATTTTTTATTTATTTGTTTTCAATTAAACTGATTTCCCGGCGAATGGTTCACAGAAATTTTTCTTTTTCTTTTCGTGCACCAATCGCACGTCTTTTATCAAGCAAACAGTATGCCAAGGCAGGGATGTTAGGAACAACTGACAAAATGGCGTATCCTTTTTCGCTACCGACCGACAGAAAAGGCAGAATCGTAGAAACACTGTCAGCTTTTGAATGGAAAAAATCTCAAGAGGTGTATGAAAAACGATAGAAACAATGGTTGGCCTTGGGTTTACCGCTTAAAAAAAGCTCCTTGTGTGGGAATTTTCTCTTTGTTTTCTGAATACAATAAAGAAGGAATGTCCGAATGAATGTCTACTGAGATACGGGTGACCGCTTGTTTGTATAGTAAAAAAGGAGGTGTGCAATTTGACACATCTCCTTCGTTTATTTCAATGATATCTACAGTAGTCTGTTTATTGTTTCTTCAAGACTAACAGTTCATTACCGTTTTCTCCGAGCAGGTATACTTGACCGTTTTTTATTGAGAAACTTCTTGTTTCATTCAGCGCGTTCAGTACAGTGGTTTCCGTTTCCATGTCGGGACACATCATCATGGTGGTGGCGATATTTTCAAACTTCAGTGAATTGGCTGTTTTTTCATTCTGAAGCAAAGCACCGTTGATGGTATTGCAACCCACATTACCGTAAATGCGGTTCTCGTCGGTATTAAAACCAATAAACGGAGTGACTTCGGTAGTGCCCACTATTTTTTTGCCGTTTACCAACTCAATGGCCCATTCGCCTGAAAGGTCTGTCAGTGAAACCTGCGATTCGTCTTTTTTCTGCAACGTCAGCATCTTTTTGCCGTCTTCGCTGCACAATGCAATGATTTCAGGCTGGTCTGATACGGTTTCATAGGACTTCACCTTGTTCAGTGCGTTCAGTACCATTTGTTCAGTCTGCATATCGGGACAAGCCATACGCGTACTTCCGATAGGACCGAAAGATAATGCTCCGGGGGTCAGCGAATCAGCTTCAAAAGTGCCCATCATACGGTTGCAACCACTGTTCCCATAGATACGTTTTTGAGCTACATCAAAGCCAATAAAAGGCATTTTTTTATCCGTGATTTTCTGTCCGTCCACTTCGGTGATATTCCATTCACCGTTCAAGGAAGAGAGTGTTAACATATTCTTACTGCCACCGCATGAAGCTAAGATTAGTGCACTGGCGCAAACTGCCGTCATTTTAAAAATTACTTTTTTCATCATACTTTTTTCGTTAAATCATTTAGTTTAGTCTGCAAAGCTATATATAATTCTTTATTTGCAGTAATAATAAACAATTTTTTTGTACCTTTGCCATACTTTATAAATTAACAAAAAATGATATGAAAATGTTTTTAAGTGTGCTATTGGGGGTGGTAGGATGCTATATAAGTTATGCACAGAACGGCTATATAGTCTCCACTGCGTCCCGACAGGCAAATACTTTCGTAGAATCACCGGAAAAACAGTTTATCGATGACCATTTTAAATATTACAGTCTGTGCGACTGGACACCGGGAATGAAGTTTATGGTCATTCCGGAACGTAAAGACCTTGTCATCCCGGTCTTTAAAATCGGCAGAGAACGGTAAGGATGTGAATTCCGGAGAACTGAAGAATAAGATTATGGAATTTTTGGGTACTGAAGTGACTGACCGAGGATTCGTGCATTTCAATTTTGACTGTGAGGGTAAGCTTTACTACCATGAGGTGAAGAATATCACGTTGGAGCAATATTGCATGAAGCCCAAAGCCGGTATTCCTACTCTTGCTTATTTGGGTGATGTGGATATTGCCAAGGATTTGTTGGAAGGTGAAACGCTGTATATGCGCACCGACAAAGTGCGTATAGACGACCCCAACAGTACCTCTGGCTATAAGGAAGTGTACATCGGGATGAATGAAAAAGTGACAGTGATTGCCGTAGGAGTGGGCAGTCGTGCCTTCCCGGTGAAGATTGTATTCTCCGATGTCAAAGGAAACACGTATTATCAGCCGGTAGCTGTTTCAAAGACCAATTGTGGGATGCTTGACAATGATTTCATCATGGAAAAGAAAAATAAATATTTTCCCAATGCATTCGGTTTCAGTGATGCCAACGCCAAAAAGTCTCAAACATTGATGGAAAAATATGGTAAAAAGGCTATCTATCTGAAAGCAGAAACAGAATGTATAGACGATGCCGGCATGACAGTCAAATTGCCCAAATACACGCAGTTTGTCATTAAAAATATTATTGTGGAAAACGGAAGTCAGTCCGTGACGCTTGATTTGACTGCCACAGACGGAAAGCTTTACCGGATAAAGACGACTTTCGTACATGCAAGTGTCACCAATCTGGCCTTGCGTAATGATGGCTATTTTTTGCCGATGTGTTCGGCATTGGCGACCTGCGTGCCAAATATCCCGATACGACCGAAGAAACCTGGGATCTAATCAGCCACGGTGAAGTGCGCAAGGGCATGACAACAGACGAATGTCGCTTGTCTTTGGGATACCCCATCCGCGTGCATAAGGTAACGGGAGGATATGAAACTTGGTACTATCAAAGAAAATCCTTGGATTTTACTTATAAGAAACTGGAACGTATCAACTAATACCCAAAATATTTTGTTATCTTTGCCCGGTGAACGGTATGTTTTGCCGGGCAATTTATTTTTAATTAAAGAGAAGAAATGGGTAAAGTATTAATTATCGGTGCAGGCGGTGTAGGTACTGTCGTGGCACACAAAGTGGCTCAGAATCCGGATGTTTTTACAGACATTATGATTGCCAGCCGCACTAAATCAAAATGTGATGCAATCGTTAAAGCAATCGGTAATCCTGCTATTAAAACAGCTCAGGTTGATGCAGACAGATGTAGATGAACTGGTAGAGCTTTTTAATAGTTTCAAACCCGAAATCGTTATTAATGTAGCCCTGCCTTATCAGGATCTTACCATCATGGAAGCCTGCCTGAAAGCCGGAGTGAATTATCTGGATACTGCCAATTATGAACCGAAAGATGAAGCTCACTTCGAATACAGTTGGCAATGGGCTTACAAGCAACGTTTTGAAGAAGCCGGCCTGACAGCTATTCTCGGTTGCGGTTTCGATCCGGGTGTAAGCGGCATCTATACGGCGTATGCTGCTAAACACCACTTTGATGAAATGCATTATTTGGATATTGTGGATTGCAATGCCGGTAACCATCATAAGGCATTTGCTACCAACTTCAATCCCGAAATCAATATCCGTGAAATCACTCAAAACGGACGTTATTATGAAGACGGCAAATGGGTGACCACCAAGCCGTTGGAATTTCATAAGGACCTGACTTATCCCAATATCGGTCCTCGTGATTCATATTTGTTGTATCACGAAGAACTGGAGTCGTTGGTCAAGAATTTCCCCACTATCAAGCGCGCTCGCTTCTGGATGACTTTCGGACAGGAATATCTGACTCATTTGCGTGTAATTCAGAATATCGGTATGGCACGTATCGATGAAATAGATTATAACGGTGTGAAAATAGTTCCTTTGCAATTCCTGAAAGCCGTATTGCCCAATCCGCAGGATTTGGGTGAAAACTACGAAGGTGAAACCTCTATCGGTTGCCGTATCCGTGGTGTCAAAGATGGTAAAGAACGTACTTACTATGTATACAATAACTGTAGCCATCAGGAAGCCTACAAGGAAACCGGCATGCAGGGTGTCAGCTATACTACCGGTGTACCTGCCATGATAGGTGCCATGATGTTCTTGAAAGGACTTTGGAAGAGACCGGGAGTGTGGAATGTAGAAGAGTTTGATCCGGACCCGTTCATGGAACAGCTCAATAAGCAGGGTTTGCCTTGGCACGAAGTGTTGGACGGAGACTTGGAACTTTAAAAACAGGAATGGAATATGAACGTAGGAGACAAAGCCCCCGAAATATTGGGTCTGAATGAAAAGGGAGAAGAAATTCGTTTGAGCAATTACAAAGGAAAGAAAATAGTACTCTATTTTTATCCCAAAGACATGACTTCCGGTTGCACTGCACAGGCGTGCAACTTGCGTGACAATTATTCCGAATTGTGTGCTAAAGGTTATGAGGTAATCGGAGTGAGTGTAAACGATGCCAAATCGCATCAGAAGTTTATCGAGAAAAACGAACTGCCTTTTACTTTAATCGCAGATACCGACAAGAAATTGGTGGAGCAGTTTGGCGTATGGGGAGAGAAGAGTATGTACGGACGCAAATATATGGGTACTTTTCGTACTACTTTTTATTATTAACGAAGAGGGTGTAATCGAGCGCGTCATTTCTCCCAAAGAGGTGAAGACAAAAAGAACATGCCCAACAAATTTTATAATTTACTTAACAGACCAAAAAGAAATCTTATGGCTAAAAAAGATAACGAAGAAATTCCATTCACAGCAGGACCGGGTTCCGGAGCTAGCGAAAATTGAAAGCGTTGCAAGCTGCAATGGATAAGATAGAGAAGAACTTCGGTAAAGGCTCTATCATGAAATTAGGAGATGAAAACGTTCAGCAGGTAGAGGTTATCCCGACCGGTTCCATCGCCTTGAACGCTGCACTCGGTGTAGGCGGTTATCCGAAGGGAAGAATCATCGAGATATACGGCCCTGAATCATCCGGTAAAACAACATTGGCTATCCATGCTATTGCCGAAGCTCAAAAAGCGGGAGGAATCGCTGCTTTTATTGATGCGGAACATGCATTCGATCGTTTCTATGCTTCCAAACTGGGAGTGGATGTAGATAACCTGTGGATCTCACAGCCGGACAATGGTGAGCAGGCATTGGAAATTGCGGAACAATTGATTCGCTCTTCAGCCATTGATATTATTGTTATTGACTCTGTTGCGGCATTGACACCGAAAGCTGAAATCGAAGGTGATATGGGTGATAATAAAGTGGGACTTCAGGCACGTTTGATGTCACAGGCACTGCGCAAGCTCACCTCTGCCATCAGTAAGACCAACACAACTTGTATCTTTATCAACCAGTTGCGTGAGAAAATCGGTGTAATGTTCGGTAATCCTGAAACAACTACCGGTGGTAATGCCTTGAAGTTCTATGCTTCGGTACGTTTGGATATCCGTCGCGCCACACAGTTGAAAGATGGTGAGGAAGTTATCGGAAATCAGACACGTGTAAAGGTGGTGAAGAATAAAGTGGCTCCTCCTTTCCGCAAAGCTGAATTCGATATTATGTTTGGCGAAGGTATTTCTAGAGCCGGAGAAATTATCGATTTGGGAGCCGAACTCGGCATTATTAAGAAAAGCGGTTCGTGGTACAGCTATAATGATACCAAACTGGGACAAGGTCGTGATGCTTCCAAACAGGTGATTCAGGACAATCCGGAATTGGCGGAAGAACTGGAAGGACTTATCTTTGCCGCACTGAAGGATAAAGAATAAAGTACTTTGTTATATGTTTAGGCATGAATTTTATGGAACTAATCTTCCGTGGAATCCATGCCTAAACTATAAATGCCTTCATGGTTTATTTCTTCAGCTCAAAGCCTAGCATCAGACCGTCATAAGCTTCCGCCACACTGTTGATGGTAGCTGCGGTGGAGTTCACTTTCGATGCTGCTCCGGTAATGGTCTTTAGAATGGACATTAACTTGTCTGCTTTGAATACCATACTCATGTCATTCCCTGTTACCGTAACATAAGCCACTGTCTTCAGTCCCAGCTTGCCTGTCATGGTGATTGTCTTCGCGGCGTCATCAAATACATAACTCCCCGTGACCGTACGTTTTTTCATCTGATACGAGTAAGTTCCGTCTTCATTGAAGGTGTACCGGATATTATTCATACCCACTTTGTTATATACGGCTATCATTTTCTCTTCCACTTCCTTGGCAGCCATTTCACCACCGGCTTTTGCCAACAGGTTTTCACTTTCGAACTGACATTCAGGACCGAGTATGTCCATGTGCCGATAACGGAAGAAGCTGTCGTAGCCTTATTTCCGACAACAGCTTTCGCCACTCCCGACAATATAGATTTCAAATCCTGAGCTCCGGCATTGGCAGACACCCCACACATCACCAATAAAATCCAAATACTTTTCAGTAAAGTTTTCTTTTTCATCTTTTTATAGGTTTATTAAACGGTTACAAAGATACGATAAAGCTTTCTATAAAACAATTTGATGCATATCAAACCTTTTCCGTTCTAATTTGTAGCTCAATGTATCTGATAATTTATTATCTTTGCTGCATAACACCATGAAAAACCAAAATAAATATGAGTATTGTAACCAATTTGAAATGTACATTGGCTGTCACAGCCGGAGTGTGCTCCTCTTTTGCATACGCGCAAAAACATCCGCATGTTATCTTGATAATGACTGACCAACAACGGGGCGATGCCTTGGGCTGTATGGGTAATGAAGTTGTCATCTCTCCCAATCTGGACCGGTTGGCCGGCGAGGGAACATTATTTATGAATGGTTATTCTTCTTGTCCAAGCAGCACTCCGGCACGTGCAGGTCTGCTGACCGGACTTTCTCCTTGGCATCATGGCTTGTTGGGATATGGAAAAGTATCTCCCGAATATAAATACGAAATGCCACAGATGCTAAAAGACGCTGGTTATTATACTTTCGGTATTGGAAAGATGCATTGGCATCCGCAGCGCATCAAACACGGTTTTTGAAGGAACCCTGTTGGATGAAAGTGGACGTATAGAAGACCCTAACTTTACCAGTGACTATCGCCAGTGGTTCCAAATACAGGCTCGCCGGAAAGAATCCCGATGAGACCGGTATCGGCTGGAACGACCACAGTGCTTCCAACTATAAATTGTCCGAAAACCTCCATCCTACCTATTGGACGGGGAGAGATGGCTTGCCAACTTATCCAAAAAACTACGACAATAGTGAGAAACCATTATTCTTGAAGGTATCTTTTGCACGTCCTCATAGTCCGTATGATCCGCCGCAGCGATATATAGATATGTATAAAGATGCTCAGGTGCCCGATCCGTTTATCGGTGATTGGTGTGGTAAATGGGCAAAGGAACTTGCTCCTGAAAAGGCTGCTAAAGATGCTCCTTACGGCAACTTCGGTAACGAATATGCGCGTAATTCAAAAACGTTATTATTATGCCAATATCACGTTTATAGACGAGCAGATAGGTCGCGTGATTAAGGCTTTGAAAGAAAAAAAGGTATGTATGATAATGCCTTGATAATTTTTGTCTCCGATCATGGTGACATGATGGGAGACCATTATCATTGAGAAAGACATATCCGTATGAAGGCTCTACACATATTCCTTATATCGTGAAATGGCCTGCAGCAGAGAAGGTACTTCCGGGAAAGGTGGATGCTCCTGTAGAACTTCGCGACCTTCTTCCTACTTTCCTCGAAACAGCCGGGGTAACTGTTCCCACTGATATGGACGGACGTCCGTTGCTGGCATTGGCCAAAGGTACAGCAACCAACTGGCGCAAATATATCGATTTGGAACATGCTACATGTTATAGTGCCGATAATTATTGGTGTGCCCTGACAGACGGTAAGATTAAATACGTTTGGTATTTCCATACCGAGAAGAACAACTGTTCGATATGGTAAAAGACCCGAAAGAACTGCATAATGCTGTCAATGACAAAAAATATAAAAAACGATTGGCAGAGATGCGTTCTGAAATGGTGCGCCATCTGAGCGAACGTGGCGAGGAGTTTGTGAAAGACGGACAATTGGTGGTGCGTGAAAAGACCATGCTCTACGGACCTAACTATCCGAAAAAGAAATGATACTCACATAATTATGGAGTTGTGTCAAAACGTGGATAGCCCGGTTTAGTTTTGACACACTTCCATACGATTCTTCCTTGCAATTTTCATAACTGATAGAAAGAGTCTTGCAATGTTTTCTTAAACTTCTTTGAAACAATCAGCTCTGTTATCTTCTCGAAAGGAGGGTACATGACGCAACGATTCTCCTTTATCATTATCAGATAATTAATATTGATGATATAAGATTGATGTATCTGCACAAAGCAGGGAGCGTACTCTGTTATCTGATGTGCTGTGGTGTTCTTTTTCAGTAGCAGGGGAACCTGATTGTTCAATACTACTTCCCATAATTTACGGTCGGAGTTATAGCGGAAGAATCCGATATCGATAGAACGGAGAACACGCAGATCATTGGTGGGAGTGGAAATCATAAATGTATGTTCGCCGGTAGAATATACTTGGGGTGGAATAGCCATCGGCGTAGCCGGTTCGTCCATCTTTTTCAGAAACCGGGTAATAATGCATTCCAGTTCCTTACGGTCTATCGGCTTCAATAAATAATCGAAAGCAGATTCACGGATGGCATTAATCATATATTTGTCGTAGGCAGTATAAAAAATCACTTGCATATTCCACGTGACACAACTGTTGATTTGCTCTAACAGTTCTATTCCTTTCATGTCGGGCAACTCTACATCCAGAAATAAGATATCGGGACGAAGCTTATCTATCATTTTCTTTCCGTTAGAACCATTACGGGCAATTCCCTCTACCACCAACTGACCGTAACGTTTTAGCTCCAAACAAAGGTTATCCGCCGAATACTCATCATCATCTATAATCAATATTTTATAAAGCCTGTCCATATAATTTGTTTGCTATTATTAATAAAACAAAAGTAGAGAAACATCTGTTAAGATACAAACCGACAATTCTGTATTTATGGATATTAGGCGTCAAACAGGAACTATTCGTGTGAAAATAGCTATTAAACAGCTTTTAAAAAGTTGTAATCGTAGCCTTGGGGAAGTATCACAACAAATTCGCACCCTGTTTCTCCTTCTTCCAATGGCACATTATTGATAGAGATATCTATATGCTTTTTGTTATTGTTGTTGAGCATCTGAACTGTTTGAAGAATCACTTTCATACCGGTTCCCGTACCCCGGTTATGGCTGTTTGCCTTATATCCTCCTCCGTTGTCTCTTATCTTGATGCAGATAGCTCCTGTCGGTTCACGCCTGATGTCAATCCACAGGTTCTTTTTCCCTGTTTCTCCCTCAGTGCATGCTTAATAGCATTCTCTACCGGAATCTGGATCATCATGGAAGGAAGAATCTCGCGAGTGAGGTCGATTGTTTTATCTACATGGAGAGAAAGTGCGAAGGTATCTCCCATTGATTTACGTTCTAAATCAATGTAAGTATGTACAAAGTCTAGTTCTTCATCCAATGTGACACAGAGATGTTCGGTCAGCTCAAGGTTGCGGCGCATCAACTTCACCAACTGCCGCATATTTTCGCTGTATCCGTTGCTATGGCTGTTTATTTCCCTGTTCAGCACATTGAAGATGAAGTGAGGCGAAACACGGTTGCGGATATTTTCCATGCGCAGCGTGTTAATCATATGTTGGCTGCGCATTCTGAACAGGTGGCGTTGCTTCTTATTATAAAGATAGATAAAGACGGCCAATATTAATATCAGGAAACAGACGGACATCCACACATACATACGCTGGTGAAGTCCCAATACCTCGTTCTCTTTCTGCTGGATGAATATCTTTTGCTTCATCAGCGTAGTGTCCTGCCGGTATTTCAAGTCGATTTCGGCGGTACGCATCTTGATGCGTTCATTACGGGTGGAGTCGTCAATGCGCTGGTTTTCCCGCTGATAATAATAAGCTTTCTTATAATCTCCCGTTTCCTCGTAATAATGCTGTAAATACCGGTTACGGATGTGAAGCATGTTGGGTTCCACATAATCGGGTTTCACGGCTTCGGCAAGACGTTTGCGCGCCAATGCGAGATTATTCTGTTTCAGTGCCAGTTCTATCAGTTGTGTATCCAGATAATAGAGCGCACTGATGTTTCCGATAGACCGGAAGAAATCTTCACACTTAGCCAGATAGAAAGCAGCGGAATCTGTCTGATTCATCAGTAGGAATGTTTCTCCCAAATTCATCTCACTCAGATGAACTTCGAAAGCCATATCGGGATAACTGCGGGCAAACGCGAGTTCTTTTCTGAACATTTCGAGTGCATGCGGATAATCCTTGCGGAAGTAATAGGAGTTTCCACGATTGTTGAGGTAAATACATTTTTCGTAAGGCATCATTTCGCTATACCATTGGGCAGCCATGTCGTAATAATAATCGCATAATTCGAAGTCGCGCAGTTCCATATATACTTGTGCCAATCCGTAGTATGCCGGAAAACGTTTGGCTTCGGGAGTGCCCAGCGAGTCAAAAAAAGACAAGGATTTCCGATACCACAGAGCGCCTTTATCATATTGTCCTGTGCGCACGTAAGCATCGGCCAGGTTTATCGAAATGTCGGGCAGTACTTCTTTCCCTGTCTCCGTTCAATCGATAGTTGAGTGCCTTGCTGAAACAAATGACCGCAGAGTCTACCAATGCCTGACGTGCGAGTACGTTTCCGCGCATATTATAGATATCGGCATACAAATCGGATATTTGAGGCGTGGGTGCGTTGCGGTGGCAATAAGCTTCTGCCTGATTCATGCATACAGCAGCGGAGTCCATATCCGACCGAAACATATAGGCTTTGGCCAGCAACATCACATAGTGATAATAAGTGGTACTGTCGGTTGTGGCAGTCATACGCTTCTGTGCCTCGGCACAAACATATCGGGGATTCTTGGACAAAGAATCGTTGACTTCTTGATAGAATTGGAGATATGTGTCAAAAGCATTGAATGATCTTTTCTGTTTTTCACCACAAGAAATGACACACATAGCTCCCAGTATTATACTCCAAAAGCCAATCGGCATCTTTATTCGTGTTTTCATAGTAGGTGTGCTAATAGTTTGTTTACAAACATACATAAAAAGAAAGAAATTGAAGCACAAATGTCCTACTTTTTAAGTTTCTACCATTGATATTGGATGGAAAGAAGATATTCGCGTGGGCGGAGTTTTATCCATGAGGTAGAGCTTTGTACAGCCGAATAGAGGGTATAACTATATTCTTTTCTTGTTTAATAAATTGGTGACGGAAGCTGTGAAGCACCATTTTCCCACACGCTGTCACCAGTGAAGCGTCTGCCAACCATGTGTTGAGATGCTTTGTGCGGTCGATATCGTTATAAAAATGTTCTCCCGAAAGCCGTAAATCAGTATCGCCCCATCCTATGCTCAGGATCAGGCGCTGTGACAGATTCCACAGAGCATCCAGCTGTCTGTCGTTGCCTATTTTTGAACTCCCGCAACTCAATTTGGCTTGATACGCAGCTTCAAACAGTCGGGAAGGTGCCCATATTATCTTGGGTTCAACCGACAGATAGTCATAACGGTAGTCTTGAACCACTCCGTCATTGCATTGTTTTCCTTTTGTACGGCTCATGGTCAGTTCGACGGACGATTTCAGATTCCAGTCATATACTCCTTTGGACAGGACAGAATGTAGCGTGTAATTTTCGTCAGAGTTGCTTTTTTTATAAGGAGAAAGATAGAAGATGCCATCTTTATAATCACTCCCGTGTCATTAAGTTATGGTCTGTGTGAAGATAGGCGAACGATGCTGTCCAAAAGAACTCCTTGACGGCATTTTTATATTCCAGATAGAAAGAGTAGAGTTGGCGTGTGTTTTCGGGGACATTGCCCGGATTGGTTATGATAGTCCTGTAGTTTCTTCGATACGAAACCGGATATATTTCATCCAATCTTCCGGTAGAACGGGTAATATTGCCTGACAGATACATTTTCCAGCGGGGAGTGAGTGTGTAGCGGAAGAACACGGAAGGATTCAGGAACAGATAATGACAGGACTGTTCAGGCAGATGGCTTCATTGGGCAGACAGTGCGGCTGTCAGAAGTATATTCTCCCGGTTCCACTCCAGATGGGGAGTAGCGTAGAACATATAGCGGTTGGCGGAATATGGGCCGGTCACGGAAGAAAGTTCACCCCGAAAACCTCCCGTGAGTTGGTAATTCACTCCGTTTTTCTTTCTCATCCAGTACAGGGAGTTGTCGGTATAGGCATTGCTGACATTCATTTCTTGATATTCCCGAAGAGGGGTGGAACTTTGCCGGTCGTCATCAAATGTCAGTTTCAGTGATGAGGGAAGATAGCTATAACGGAAAAAAGAGCGGATTCCCCATGTATATTTATCCCGGGTATGGAGTTGACTGAAGTAGTTTTTCATATCTAGTCCTGAATGCTTTTATCTGTTGTGTGACACTTTTGTCACCTGAAATGGCTGACAAGCCGTTTTGCCAATCGCCTGTGAAAGAAAAGTTTTTCGCGTGTGTAACGGTTGTCGGCATTATTTTCGTAATTCAGTTCACCGTTCAGACAGTCTGTGAGCAGTCGGTAGTTCTGATTGTGGAGTGTGCGGACGGTGTCTTGAGCGAAATAGTAAGTCTCGTCACTGCCTTGTTGCTGGGTAGTACGGTCGTGGGTGTAATTGAAGAGCAGGCGCAGTTGCTTGTCTTCCGTCAGTCGGTAAAGTCGGTTGGCAGAGGTCGTATGGGTGTCGTTGAACAACAACCGTTGGCGGGATAGAGGCATTGTGATGCCGGGTAGTGGAAGAAAGGAGGGAGCTCCATCGTCTGTGATACGATCAAAACTGTTGCCTGCCGCCAACACTTCTTGTTCGGACTGCATATCGCGTCCTGTGTTGTTGGTCTTGTAATTATAAATAGTCTGCTGTTTACGATTCAGTTGCAGGGCGCTGAGTGAGGCGTCGTATAGTACCTCTTCGCCGTACCCCCCGCTTCCGTTGGCTGTATAAATCCATTGCGAGCGCGCTTCCGGTTTCAACTTTAGATTGAGTGCAACGTCATCTGTAAAGGTCTTTCCCCGCAAGGACTTGATGGGCTGGTGTCCTTCTATCACTTCGGCAGACTGCACGGCATCTGCTTTCAAATTATTGTTTATCTGATTATAACGTCCTCCACTCACGTCCATTCCTTCGACATAGAAATTGCTGATTTCCTTTCCGTTATACTTGATGGTTCCGTTCTCTTCGACATTGATGCCGTGCAGTTTTTTAAGTACATCGCCTACGTTTCGGTCTTGAGAAGAGGTAAAGCGTGTGAGGTCATATTTCAGCGTATCCTGTCGGCCCCATATACGCCCGGGGCGGATTTGAACCTCTTTCAGCAAAATGGTTTCGGGTTCGAGCGCTATCTCCATCGGGTGAGTTGGGTCGATGGGCAGGAGTACTTTTTTGTAGCCCATATAGAGCACACCCAGCTTGACACTTTGGGGCGACGAAACCGTAAGGCGGAATCGTCCGTCGGTATCCGTCAAGGTATAATTGATGACCGTTGCATCGGCAGTATGTTGAATGATGACAGTAGCCGATTCGAGAGGTTGGCGGGTTTCCTTATCGGTCACCCGCCCCTCAATCGTGTTTTGTGCGTTTGTGTCGATGTTGCACATCAGTGCCAGCATAGAGAGAATGATTGCTGTTTTCATGGTGGAGCGCATGTGTTGGAATTTTATTTATCGGGGAGTTCTATCGGATTGTAAGGTATCGTGTAATTCTTGATTGGATTTCCATGTTCATCCTTGACAGTGACTTTCACGTTGGGAGCTGTGCTGGCAACATATCCCACCGGGTCTTTGAAGTAACGTTCGTAGATTTTATCCAAATCTTTGCGGCTTATGGATTCATAGCCTTTGGCATTGAAAAGAAGCGGTTTGGACTCTTTGAACTGTTGCAGGCCGGTGCAGAGAAAACGAATAATGTCCCCGGTTGTCCTCTGCTTTGAGAATCAGTCCCGGTAGTCCGCACAGTTTCCAAGGGCCTTCACTGACGGGGATTTCCGTCGTGTACCATGCTGTGTAGTTGCGCCCGCGGAAACGGCAGGAGGCTTTCTGGCACCGATAAGTCAGGATAGTGGCAGTATCGGGCAGGAGAGTCCATTGCGGCTTGTCGTTTTTTTCCTCGCAGCGGAAGTTGGTAGTCACGATACGGTCGAGCGTTGTTACTTTTCCGGCAGGATGGTTTTTGTAGATGCGATAGGTAATGCGGGCATTGCCGTATGCGGAGGTATGTTCGGCCATGAGTTCCTGAGACACGTTGTTCTTCACGTCCTCCATAAGGACAGAGTCGCGGAGATAGGTGGTATAGCCGTAAAAAAGAGATGATTTCTTTCCCACTTCAAGCATCATGGTTTCCGAATTGGGTTTGCTGTCTGACCGGGTGGTGTCTTCAAGCATTTTCAATTCATACTGGGCGCGGAAGACAAGTTCGTCTATCGGTTCGCTCTTCTTGATATTGTCACCGGTGACGACTGTGATTTGTGCAACGGCAGCCGTGGCACAGACTCCGAAAACTAGCATCAGAGTCAGGATTTTCTTGTTCAGTTTCATCATATTACAAAAGTTTGAGGTTTATGATTCTCATGCTGCAAAGCTATCCTTTTCCTTTCTTTTGGCAGGTCGGAAGTTATTACTGAAATATTACGCAGTCTAAAAAAACTCCTCGCGTACATTGTACATCCGCCGATACCGTTTACCTTTGCCGAAAAGAAAAGAATATGGAAAAGCAAATAAAAACGGTCTGGATACTTACCATTATCACGGCTTTGCTGATTATAGGCGGACAGGCATACTGGCTTTACAATCAATATGGATATTCGGCGGACGAACACATGCGTAATCTTCATGCAGAAATTCTGAAACTGGAGAATGCCGAGTTTGAGGCACGTTACAAGCAGCGTACCGTCAATACTCCGATGACTTTGAGTTACAGTATCGAAATGCCCGACTTGACCAACAGTAAAGGAAATTCACGGTGTGTCATTACCCTTTATGAGAAATTTACGCAGAGTCAGGGTGATTCGCTGGCGGCGGGAGCTGTTGATGCCTTTAAGGAAAAAGAGATACGTCGCGATACATTCAGTGTGCCGACCTACAATATTCCCAGCGAACTTATTTTTGAGGCGACGAGCCGTTTCTCTACAGAACTGAGCTTTCCCCTCACCGTTACAAGGCTCGATTCTCTTTTTGAAGCCAATCATATCACAGCTACCGATATACGGCAGGTGAACATTGATTCCACCCTGTGGCGCGGCACTTACCATTCGCTGGAGAACTTGTTTCCTCCTCGTATGCTTGTTACTTATCCTTACAATCCCTTGGTGAAGCAGGCAATGACGGCTATTGTTACCGTACCTGTCAATCCGTTACTTAAGCAAATGATGTGGCAACTCACCGGAGGCATCTTGCTGGTGCTGGTGCTCGTCTGCTGCCTTGTCTACCAAATCAAGACGATACTGAAACAGCGGAAGATAGATGAAATGAGGAAGAGTTTTGTGAACACGATGATACATGAGTTGAAACGTCCTGTGCAGACACTGAAAATGTGTGTTGCCTTCCTCAACAATAAATCCATGCGCACAGATGAGGCCGCTATGGACGAAGTGCTGAAGGACTCCATGTTTGAGATTGACAACCTGTCTGCTTATCTGGCGAAAGTAAGAGATATGACGCGTGCCGATTATGAACATACACCACTCAATATCCGTACTTTCGATGTGTGTGAAACGATACAAAAACTGATTCGTCTCTGCAACATTCCCGCAGGAAAGAATGTCGTGATTACTCCGCATTTTTGACATGACCACTCAGCTGGTTACGGCAGACCCCTGTACATTTGGCAAACATCATCAGCAATCTGTTGGAGAATGCCATTAAATATTCGGGCAGTGAGGTCGCTATCAGCATTTCGTGCACCTTGCAGGCACACACACTGACCCTTGCCATATCCGACAATGGAATAGGTATCCCTGCTTCGGAGCAGAGTAAAATATTTGATAAATTCTATCGCGGGAATAATATTCCCCGACCGTAATATTCGGGTATCGGACTGGGCTTGAGACTATGTCAGACTGCTGACCGAAGCTCACCACGGAACGATAACCCTGACCAGCCAACCGGGGAAAGGCACTACTTTTGTGCTTTGCTTTCCTCAATAACTACTGTTTCACCCCATAACCCTGACACTAATGAAAGCATTAAAAATACTTTTTGCCGATGACGACTTGAAATACTCCATGCTCCTGAAACGTTTTCTAGAAGCCGAAGGGTACGAAGTGACATATGCCGGAAACGGTCGCATCGCTCTTGAACAGTTTCCTGCCGTGAAGCCCGACCTTGTTTTGCTGGATATCAATATGCCCGAACTGAACGGTTTTGAAGTAGCTGAACACATTCGTGCCCTAGACCGTAATGTGTTGCTTTTTTTTCTTTCCGACCGCAGTGATAAAGCTGACCGACTGAAAGGATTCGACCTTTGTGCCAATGATTACCTCGCCAAGCCGTTCTATCCTGAGGAACTGCTTGCCCGCATCCGCGAGCGTTTTCAGTGCAGCGATGATATGGTGCAGACGGAAATGTATAGTTTCGGGAATACAGTGTTTAATTATACTACTAACGAAATACGCACCGGCAATAACAAGACTCTCATCACTTCGCGTCAGGCAGAGATACTCCGGATGCTTGCCAAAAACGTGAATGTATCTGTCGACCGTGACAGTCTGCTTAACAAAGTATGGGGTGCATCCTCGTATGCCAACTCTCTTGCGTTGAACGTGCAGATTAGTTATCTGCGGAGGGCACTTCGCAATGACAATACAGTCAAGATAGACTCACTGATGAGAAAAAGGTTATATGTTGCGCGAAGACTCCTGAAAATAATCCTTCCATATTCGTTTTGTCATATCATGAAACATCCTTACCTTTACCCGAAAATAAACATCTAAGTAAAAAAAAGAATAAAATGGAAACAATATCTAATTCTGTCCTTACCGTCGGTGTCAGTGAGCACGGAGCTGAATTACAAAGCATTCAGAAAAATGGAAAAGAATACTTGTGGCAGGGAGACACCCGTTTTTGGGGACGCCGTTCACCTGTTCTCTTTCCCATCGTGGGGCGTGTGTGGGAAGACACTTACCGCTATGCGGGCAATTCTTACCGGATGGGGCAGCACGGCTTTGCCCGTGATATGGATTTCAAAGTGACATACAAAGGAGAGGACGGAATAGTTTACTGGTTGGAGTCGACTCCGGAAACGCTTGGAAAATATCCTTTTCCCTTCCGTTTGATGATTGGCTATCTGCTGGAAGGCAATCGGATTACAGTCAAATGGCGTGTAGAGAACCTTGGGCAGTTGGATATGTATTTCCAAATCGGTGCTCATCCTGCCTTTAACTTCCCCGGATTTGATGCATCGGTAGACGAACGTGGATTCTTTGCTTTCGACAGTAAAGAGGAACTGCGGTATATCGTTCCGGTGGAGAAGGGGTGCGTGTCACCGGAGCTTCATACATTGGAACGGGATGTGGACGGACTGATGAAAATAGATACACATACGTTTGACTGTGATACATATATCTTTCAGGATGCGCAACTCAAGAAAGTGACCTTGTTGGACAGGAAGAAGCAACCTCATATCAGTCTGGAGTTTGACACTCCGCTAGTGGCGTTGTGGTCGCCTGCCAAAGCTCATCCTGATTGTCCGTTTGTCTGCATTGAACCGTGGTATGGTCGTTGTGATGCCGTCGGGTTTGACGGAGAGCTGAAAGACAGGGAATGGATTCAGAAATTGGGAAGCAAAGAGGTGTTTGATGTGAGTTACAGCATCATTATAGAGAAGTAGCCGGAATAATTACCATGATAACAGTGTGTGGGTGTGTCAAAACGTGGATAATGCTGTCGTTTCGTTCGTAGGGGCGAGGTTCGCTCGCCCGAAAACAGTTTGCTTTGTGTCTTCGGGCAGGCAAACCCTGCCCCTACGACTGACGATGGGATAGGTCGGTTTAGTTTTGACACACTCCCACAGTTTTAATCTGGCATCTGTAAATTTACTTACTTAACTCTTCCAATATTTGATGCCGGATGTTGCGGAAATGGTCGCTCTCGGTATCATACAGTGTCCAGTGGAATACAACCAGCCGGCATAGTTCCCGTGCCAGTTCGGGATTCTTCTTTTCCAACATTTTCAGAAGCGTATAGTCGGCAATACCGTCGCGCATAGCTTCCAGACGGATGGAACCATACAGTTTTCCGTTGTTAGGGTAGACTATCCAGCTGTCTCCTCCGGGTAGTGTATTGCCTCCTTCCTCATTCATGCGGGTTGTTTCCTTGTAAGGATCATTGCCGGTAAACCATTGGTTGAATCCCCAATGCAGATACCCTGTTGCCCCATATTTGAAGTTGAGCCAGTGAATGAGGCGGGTCTTGATGAGCGGTTGCTCCAAGAAACGGTTGGCAAAGTCGCCTTGAGGAGCAAGGCAGGTGTAGAACCACGTTTCGTCTCCCTGTTTTTGTCTTTCGCGATAGAAGTCATATCCCTCCTTGTAGAAGTTGAGTTGCGGCACCCAGATGTCGAGAATATTCTCAAGATCATGAGTATGGCAAGCTTCTATGATTTTGATGTCCGGACACTGCTGTTTCACAAATCGGGCGATAGCTACATAACTTTTTATATTGTCGCTTGTAGGCTCGTCGGCAATGTGTTGTGCATACAGTACTTCCGGATATGCTTCTTTCAGATGGGCGGCAAGCGAGGGAATAAACTGGCGATAGAAGTTGACAGCCTGTTCCGATTCCATAGGATATTGCACCAATTTCTTCTTGCCGTTCTCATACCGAGGGACATAGGGTGCGAATTGGCTGCTCCAGTCTCCCGTACGTCCGGCGATATGTCCGCCTTCGAGCATTTTCAATACACCGGCCCGGTGGAAGATGTCTATCATTTTGTCGAATCGCGAGTAGTCGAAAGTATAGGTTCCGTCTTTTTCTTCAAACTCGATATGTTCCAGCGGTGAGAGCAGGATAACGTTGGAATAGCATTCTTTCATTTTGTCGGCCAGTTCTTGTACCATTTCCCAGTAAACGTCCGAGTAAGGTTCCACCTCTTTCCCGCCATTGAATATTTTCATTTTGTCGGGTGATGTGCCAAACCAATTGGTTACCCATAAATCCGGTTGGGGCATTACGATGGGGTAAACTTTTACGCTGATTTCTTTTTTCAACTCAAAGGTTTGGTTGCCCATTTTTCCTTTGAGGCTGAATGTGGCTTTATAGGTTCCGGCTTCCGCATTGGTGGGAACGGGAACGGAAATCCAGATGGGTTGCGCCACATCACGTGTCACGGATTGTCCGTTTTGCTCGATAATGGGGTCGGGATAGTAGTGTGAGAGAGAGGTGATGGCGTCTTTGGCACGGTCGGGTGTCTGCCGACCCACCCGCACATAATCTACAAAACCCGTACGCGGGCTACTTTGTAACTGTGTTCCTTTTTCGTTGGTGAACGCCGTGACCTGTGCCGACAATTCCTTCAATGGCAGTGCGGCTCTCACTGCAAACTGGAATGTGGCGTGCTCGCCTGCAGCCACTTCTTCTGTCTCGTTATACTCGCGGAAGAAGTTTGATTCTCTGAATACTTTCAGAAAGGGGTCTACTTGTGTAAATGTAATCCGATCTTCTGTGGTAGGTGTTCCACAGGCGGAAATGATAAATAAAAGGCAAATTAAATAAAGGTTTTTCATAAATCGATACTATTTAAATGATTATAATATTTTGTTTGCTGTTATCTGTTTCCCATTGGCGGATATGCCCTGTATCACCATTAACAGGGGGGCTTGCGGAGGCCGTAAAGATAATATCTGCTTTTCCCTTTTTATCTTTATGTCGGGTTGCCAATAGACCGTTCTTCTTCTCATCTCTTTTTTCTGTCCTCTCCGTTGAATCCGATTTTTTAAGGTAAATGAGTCGGTCTTTGAAAAAGAATAAAGAAAAGGGTATTCTCTCGAACCCCCTTTCCCATCACAGTTATGTTAAGACGATTATTCTGTTTTCAGAATGATTATCATTAACATTTTCTTATCGTTATACCTATTTACCAACTTATTCCAATGCACGTCCGGCTGTCATAGGCCAATATGGATTTTGATACATGGTTGAAGTTTTGACATCATTGGGGTCACTGGCGCTCAATGTGAAGTCTTGTACACCGAAAGGTTCCAGATAGAATGCCTTTTTCCATGTATATCCGTTGAACAATTGGTTGTTTATTTCGGTACGTCCCATTGGGCGGACATACTTGCTGACAGAAGCGGCTGAAATGTTTGCATTACTTGTTCCATCGGCTATCAAAGTTGATTTGCCGGTGGCATCTACATATTTTTTGTAAGCTTCGTCCCATAAGTTCATACCTTCCAGCATATAGTGTCCGGTAATGGCAGGATCCCATGAACGCCATCTTTTCAGGTCGTCCCAACGCATACCTTCCGAGATAAATTCGCAACGGCGTTCGCGACGGATGTTGTAGAGTGTTGCGTCTACTTTTTGGTCGCCGGAGAAGACTGCCAAATCACCATATACGGTGCTCACTACATTAGCTTCTTTGTCTAAGTTGGTGTTGGCTATGGTCAGTTCATAATCTTCGCTCACACCTGCACGGCGGCGGATAGCTTTCCAATAACCGGCGGCATCATTATCCAATGAACCGTTCTTTTCGTAGCATGCTTCGATATAGTTCAGGTAGGCTTCGGCAGCACGGAACACTACGGCTTTACCCTGTCGTACAGATGATGGTATTACTCTTGTACTGGTCGTAATCATAGTTGTAGTATTTACGAGGACGGTATCCTGTAAAGTCTTGCAATTCTACGCTGCTTGTTACCAATGGAATGGTATCCAGAATCACAACTTCATTATTTTTGGCAACAGCAGGGTCGGCAGGATCGGAACGAACAATGTCTTCTTCACCGAATACAAAGAGTTGCAGACGTTCGTCACGTCCTTCTTTTTCCATTGATACGCTCAGGTCGCCTTTGTAACCCGAACCGTCGGCATAGTAGGGAAGTCCGTTTTTCATCAGGAAAGAAGTGATGTAGCTGCGTGAAAGTCCCAATTGGTCACCACCGGCAGATAGGATGTAAGCTGCATCGTGGGTATAACCGATGCTCAGGTTATATTGTTTCCAAAGCAATACTTCGGAAATGCTGCTTAAATCTTCTTGGCTGAACATATCGAAGTAGGGATTCCATCCGCTGGTTTGTCCCAAAACGGGATTCATCTGATGAGAGTTGCCTGTCAGTGTGCAATGGTCGGCAACGGCTTTGGCAGCACTCATGGCTTCAGTCAGGAAAAAGTTTATTTCTCCTGCAATGTCGAATGTTTTTCCCTGATTGTATTCCATGTCTTTTCCCGGCCATGTATCATCGCCCGGAACACGTCCGGTGCCTTTGTGATATTTTTCGAAGGTGGCTTCAAACAAGGCCACACGTGACTTGAGTAGCTGTGCAGTTTGTTTGTTGATGCGTTGGTTGTTCTGGAAACCTTGGTCTTTCAGGCGTGAGATGGCTGTATCAAGGTCTTTCAGGATGAAGCGTGCCACTTCATTACGCGGAGCACGCTGACTCAGTTCCTTCAGGATGGCTTGATCGTCGGGTAGCACTTCGTCGATAATGGGAAAATCGCCATAGCGGACCAATCCCTGATAGTATGCCAATGCACGGAAGAAATAAGCTTCGCCGATGTAGTGGCTCAGAATAGACTTGTCACCTTGTATGCTTCCCGCTTCTTCTTTTGGTAGAATTTGCTCAAGAAGCCAGTTCCATACACGGGCACGGGAAGTGTAAGTTTGAAAGTTCTTGCCCGAAGGTACTTGTTTTTCTCCTGCAAAATAGTCCAAATCACCTGTTTGTGAAAACAGGTTGTCGGTATTATTGTCATTGAGTGTCATACCGCTGCGCCAGTTCTTGTCATGGTAAAGAGACTGCTGGCGAGAGTTTTGCAGATAAGAGTAGTAGTTGATAACGTATGCACCCACTTGATCTACGGTAGTGAAATAGGCTTCGGGGGTTACATTGGTTATCGGCTCACGATCCAAAAAGTCATTGCAGGAAGCCAATGTGGATGCTCCCAGACCGATAAGTGAGCAGATGTAGATATGTTTTAAACTTAATTTCATATTCGTATTTTTTTAGAAGTTAACATTTACACCGACAGATAAGGTTCTTTGCAACGGATATAGTTTACCCGGTCCCCAGTCGCCGCCCAATGTTTCGGGGTCGAATATGGAGCTGATACCTGTCCAAGTGAGCAGATTGTCACCGGAAACATAGAAACGTACAGATTCCATGGCAGCCTTTTTAGTCCAGCTTTTGGGTAAAGTATAACCTACTTGTACATTCTTTACGCGCAGGTATGCTGCATTCTGTAAATATCCGCTTTGAACTTCCTGATTCTTCTTGATATTTCCGAAGTATGGTTTCGGATAATAAGCATTGGTGTGTTCGGGTGTCCAATAATCCAAGTGCTCGGTGAAGCAAGCTGACTGCCATTCGTCACCGCTGGCTCCCCAGAAGTACGGACCGTCCAGCCAATAATCACGTTTCATGGTACCTTGCAGGAAGATAGAGAAGTCTAATCCTCTCCACGAGCCATCTACTGTGAAACCGAAATTGTAACGTGCATAACTGTTACCGATGACTTTCAGGTCACCATGGTCGTTAAGGGTTTTGGAACCGGAAGTCACTTCTCCGTCTCCGTTCAAGTCGGCATACATAATGTCGCCGGCGCCCCAATTTGAACCCCAGTTGGGTTTGTTGTTGGCTAAATGGGCATTCATCTCTTCTTGAGTCTGTGCGATACCTACTGTGGTGTATCCCCAGATGGTTCCGTCCAGCTTGTTGTTGTACCAACTGTAGATATCACCGCTTTCATTCGGATATTTCAGTACCTTACGTTGTCCGTCGGCCAAAGTGAAGCGTACTCCGTAGTTGAAGTCTTCGATACGGTCTCTCCATGATAATTCCATTTCCCAACCATAAGATTTCATGTCGGCATTGTTTATTTTCGGAGCAGATGCACCCAAAATACCGAAGGGTGGGGAGCAGGGACCTACCATGTCGTAAGTATAGCGTTGGTAGTAGTCAAATGAACCGGTCAGTCGGTTATCAAAAAGTCCGAAGTCTACACCGACGTTCCATGATTCTACGGTTTCCCATGTCAGTACACTGCTGACAATGCCCGGAAGTCCGGCTGTGTTTTTGGCGTACTCCATTGATCAGCCATCCCGAGTTGGTGGTTCCGGTAGGCATACTTTGGAAGAATGGATACCAGGCTTCGGTTTCATTGTTTCCTAATTGACCCCATGAGCCTCTCAGCTTCAGAGTACCAATTATGTTTGACAGCGGCTTGAAGAACTCTTCACGTGAAATGTTCCATCCTACAGAGAACGATGGAAACAGTCCCCAGCGCTTGTCACCGATGAAGCGTGAAGAACCATCGTAGCGAAGGTTGGCTTCCAACAAATAGCGTTCTTTGTAATTGTAGTTGATACGTCCGAAGAAACCGGCAATGGCCAGTTCGGATGCACTGTTGTAAGCGTTTTTATTATCCTGTGTGGTATTCAGTTCAGGCACGCTGGGAGTGATAAGGTCTGTACCGAAGCCGGTCAGACCGCCTTTCTTGTAAAGCTCGGCATTGAAACCTGCCATTACTTTAAAATAATGGTCGCCTATGGTCTTTGAATAATCACTGAAAATATTGGTTGAGAAGTAGTCTTCGCTGGCACGATAGTCTTGTACTTCCGAATAACCGGCAGCGCCTCCGTTCCAAGACAACGGATACGGGTTGTTGTCGGTATCATAACCGTAGATGGGCAGTACAGCCCAATGGTATTTTTCATTGTATTGGCGCAAGCTGCCTTCTACATTGATGTGCCAGTCCTTGATAGGTTCGAATACAAATTGAATCTGATTGGTTATCCAGTTCTTTTCACTGGTTTGTTTTCCACCCTCTTCCATTTGTATAATTTCCATATCGGCAGACCAGTGTCCGTTGGGATCGACAACCGGACAAGTCGGCCAGCGGCGTGCGATATTGTGGAAGAACAGTCCTGTCATATAAGTCGGACGGTCATAGTTTTCGCGTGTCCATTTGTTGTTATAGTTCATGGTAACCCAGTCGGCAAGTTTCACCGAAATCTTTCCATTCAGTGTATAACGCTGGAACTTGTCGCTACCATGACGTAACAGACCTTTTTGGTCAAGGAAGCTGCCACTTAACAAATAGGTAATCTTTTTCATTACCACCATTGATGCTTAAATTATGTTCTTGTGAAGGTACCCAACTTTCATAGAATTCATCAAACCAGTTGGTATTGGCAAATGCGCCTCCATAGTTCTGCCAACGTCCGTTGCTACCGGCTACCGTACCGTAATACTCCGGTTTGGTGGGGTCGGTGTAACCTCCGCTCATGTATGTCTTGATGCGGTTCATATCGTCTTCATCGAAGATGACTGTTCCGTATGCATTGCGCTGAGCTTCATTGAAATAGGTGGCAAAATCCCATGAGTTGGTCATATTAGGTTTTTGGATGGCATCCGAAAAACGGAGATTACCTGAATAGTTGACTCTTGTTTTCCCCACTGATACCGTTTTTGGTGGTAATTAAAATAACACCGAATGCAGCACGCGCACCATAAATAGAAGAAGAGGCGGCATCTTTCAGTACTGACACATTGGCAATATCGTTAGGGTTTACCGTATTCATGTCACCTTCGATTCCGTCAATCAAAATCAAGGGGTTACCACTGGAACCGTCACCGATGGTACCTGCACCACGGATGTTGATATTAAGAGAAGCATCCAATGCACCACCACTGTTTCCCACTGACATATTTAATCCCGAATCTGACCTTGCAAGGCTTGTGCCACATTCTGTACGGGGCGTGATTCCAACACTTTGGAGTCGACCATACTCACGGCACCGGTTACATTTACTTTTTTCTGTGTACCATAACCCACTACAACGACTTCATCTAGCATTTGTGTGTCGTCTTTCAAGATGATGTTCAAGGGAGTTCCTGTCCACTTTACTTCCATCGTTTCATATCCCACAAAAGAAATCACCAATGTACTTCCTTTGGGAACGTTGTTCAAGGTAAAAGTCTCCATCTATACCTGTAATGGTACCGTTGGTACTTCCTTTTACTACCACAGATGCACCGATAACGGTTTCACCTGTTCCGTCTTTTACGACTCCGGTACATGTGCCGTTTTGCTGGACAGCGTCAATACCCGTCACTCTTTCCCCGGATGATGCGTAAACTGCTCCTCCACTGATAGTTGAGAGGAATAGTAACATACCGACTGATTTGAGATGTTTTAACATATTACTATTATTTAATTGTTTGTGAAAAACATGTGAATCCATGAGCGGAATAAGTTCCAATAGAACTATGTTTTTCAATAAATTTTAGATTAACACCGCAAATATACAATATTTTTAAGAAAACAAAGAAGAAGCACTTCGTTTTTCTAAAAAAATATCATTTTTATAAAATATCAAATAACAAATATAAGCAATAGAATGCTATTCAGCATATCTGAATAACCTTTTATATCCCAATTTCATCCTTATTCTAAGGTAAACTACTATTAAATTGGGTAGAATATAAGGATCTCAGTTAAAACATTCTACTTCTTTTTCTGCTCAAACAGTCTGTTTATCATACTATTTTTTCCCATTATTCTTAAAAACATAGTTCTATTGGAACTTATCCGCTTGTTCTTGTTTTCGGTTTTCAAGCTTCATTAAGAAATACTTATGTATGTTCATTCCTTCCGGTAGGGTAGAAATAAAATGGAACCGTATGAATATTTGCAGAATATCTATCGCTGCCGAACCTGTTTGGGGAATAGGTACAGACTTTATTAAATAAATGAAATAATCGATTATCAGTATAGATATTCATCCGGATATACCTCTTAAAAAATGGGTATCGGATATCGCTGTCTTGATTGAATGAATGTGGCTGATTATCAGTATAATATCTTTTATTTTAGACCACTGGGACCAAGGACCACCTATGTGTGATTCCGGTCTTAAAATACAGGGTATAACAACTTGATAATGAAAGACTTTAGGCGTACAAGCCTTCCGGTCGTTTTTCTGCCTTTCGGAATCGGTTTATAAAGGCTTTATTTTTTATTTATAGTAGAACACGGCTCCGTTAAAATTCTCTCTTAATATTCTCCAATTTGCTGTCTTTATAAAAATCTTTTTTTCATGAAAATCATTTTAAACAAGGATAAACATAGGCTACTTTCTCATCGCTTCTTCCTTCTCTTGCTGTTGCAGTCCTCCCACCTGTTTCACAAAGGCGTGGCTGGCTTCATAATATTGCCCGTTGTAAGACAACAGGTATTTTTCTTTCTGTGCCAAAGAAGAAAACTGGTAATGGATGGTGATTTCGCTGTAAGGGCTCATTTCTTTATTCCGCTTTTAATATTGCGCTGTTAATGCTTCTATCCACACTATTGAACTCACGAGAGGTTTTCTTTGCCGAAGTCGAAAGTATAAGCCAGTTTCACATAAGCGGTTTGCTGGTATATACGACTGGTTCTTGATTGCTCATACTGATAAGCATTTGTACAAGAGTATTCACGATAATTATTTTTATGAGTAAACGGATTCTCTGTTCCCATTTCTGCCATCCAGTTAGCTTTATTATAACGTAATGAGACCCCATATAGAGCCGGAGATTTCATGACTGCCAACTTCCTGCTATCCAATGTCTTTTTCCGTGCTTTTGCTCCATGCGCTCAATGTAAACGATTTTATAAAATAATTAGCCTGCAAAGATGCCATAAAATTATCAGTTGACAATCCTTGCCCACCGGCAACTTTAAATTTCTCGTACTTTAAGGTTGAATTGATTCTCAGCTTGTCGGATATACGGCACGAAGCTATCAACTCTAGTTTCCATTTATCGTATGTGGTATTAGACAAATAACTGCTTATCAGCTTTTTCTCCTTCTGAATAATAATCTACAGATACATTATTTTTTAATTCGGTGTGCCAAGAGTTTATTTGCAGATTTACAGGATTAAGCGTTGCGTCATAAGTAAAAAAGTACTCCTGAATAGTTGGGTTGGCAAGATTCGGATTACCACGCTGAATACGCAAAAATCAATAGTCTGATCGGCAGTATTCACATAACTGATATCGGGCTGGAAATTTCCCATAGCAAATCCCAAGGAAAAACTGATGGTTGGAATGCAACTGATACCGAATCCAAGAATTTGTGCGGAATGTCCAATCCTGACATTTAGGCTGAGTATGTAATTTATAATTTAATAAAGACAATCCGGGATTAATCATCAAAGTTATCTTTTATTGTCGAACAGATGCTGCATATAGCTTAAATTAAGCAGAGACTCCTCTCCACAAATGTTGCCATGAGCGGTAGTCACCCTCATATAAAGATGAGGATAGGTATGGTGGTCATGCAAAAAACTGACTCCCTAACGAACTGTTTTTC
>VOFK01003566.1_pt1 | contig 68333 bp, 66 predicted proteins | sample 5384121 | NCBI WGS metagenome assembly VOFK01 (sample SAMN12384730, study PRJNA508395) | human gut metagenome | isolation source: healthy gut J | host: Homo sapiens | reverse complement strand
ACAGGAACATTTGTATCACTTGTAAGGATTTGATGACTTGACATCGACCACTTGAATCAAGAAATATCAATGTGAAAGATGCAATCAAAGGCCCTTGAACAAAAGTAGGCTCAACAAAATATGTCGAAAGGCGTACTCCGTTCATGATAGTAATGGTGATTTATGAAATCAAATTCAGTGATGGAGAGACCATTGAAATTATACAATGGTACCAAAGGAGAACAAGGTGAAACCGGAAACCCAAACCGAGGTACTCAGGTACTCAGTACTTCTGCTGATGATTATGTAGTATCAGTAGAGAAGGTGAAGATTGTCCAATTTTTATGAATTATGAGATTTAAACTTCTTATGCTGATGGCACTAAAAGAACTATCAGTAATACAAAGCTACTTCTACAGTTAGCGGAGTTAAGTTTATCCCTTTTCCTTTCTGAAGAGGAATTGAAGGTACGAAGATCATTTCCCTACCATCGTTACTGATAGTGGCAGGTAAAACCAGAATTACAGGAGTGCAGATTGGGGAATTTACAAACTAACTTTAGCACATTTAAAATCGTTTACTCAGGTAAGGCGAACAGCAGTAGTATCAGGTAAATCCTAACAGCGTATCATTCAAAGATATGGAAGTGGTAAGAAGTTTGTTCAAAACTACTGCTGAAATATGGAACTACAATACAGTAACAAGGGTGTTTCAACGCTGGACTTGTACACTGATGGAAATTACCGTTGAATCTTATAAGAAGGACATGGTAATGTTAAACTTCCGTATGAGGCTGGGCTTTGCTGAACAATCTAATCTGAACTAGAAAAGAACAGTATTCATTGAGAATTAAGAACAATACCAAAATCGTTCATTCTGATTTTGTTCATAAATAAATGTTTGCAGAAAAAAACGTACATTTAGTTAAAGTGGCTGATGCATTTATTGAGCTAACGCTCCTGCTCAGATTAAAAATGCAATTACTCCTAACAAGGTAAATTATAGGAGGAATTGTCAAAGATGAATATTATCTTAACTTTACCTTGAATCCGACCGGTACTGAGGCTAAATTGAAGGCTTATCAAACGAGATAAAGCTAAGTTTCGAAGCCAATGCTGAAAACGATTATATAAAAGGAGATGCTACAGATAATCCCAAAGATGATGCAAGAACGTATTGTTATAGGGTGATGAACTTCTACAGGTGATGGACATTCTAAAAATTGAGACATCGTAACTTCATTCTTTACAACAAACTTGTATGTAGAGCCCAAGACGCTCAGTATCCTTTGATGGAGAATGGTTTGAAGTGACTATTCATTGGTGTTTGAACCGGTTGACTTCAATATGATGAAATTTAACAGGACAAAACGTTATTTGGATATTGCAAAGAGATGGTGTTAACAGTAAAACAAACTCCGGACCGATTTGGGGCGCAAAGGAAACTGATGCCGAGCCACCGAGCGCTATAGACAACAGAACTCTATTGTTGCGGCTGAGTAGCACCGAGGTGAGAACAATGGTAATATAGTTAAAACCTTCATCCAAATAAGATTCACGATTGTACAAGAACCACAGTTGTTCCTGAAATTAATATTGCAGAAACAAAAGATGTTGCTCTGAAACATATCAATCAAGTTCTTGACATGGATATGGATAAGATATTCAACCATAAGATATTTTAGTTGAGTAGAACCCAAAGATTCCATTAAGACTTATGATTTCGTTCCTGAATTTTAGCAGCAAAGGCTGAGGCTAAACAACGCTGTATGCATGGGATGGAAAGATAGTAAAGACTATTCATTGAATCCGAACTTTAAACTGAAAGAATAATCAGTTGTTCAAATTTACAGTGAAAATACAGCATTCTCGTCACTTTGACTTGTTGATCGACGTTTACACTGTTAAGGGTACATACAAGCCAAATGCTGATCATAAAAGGGATTATCTGACATCCATGTGTTACTTATACTATCAATGTAGTATCCGGATGCTCCTGAAAGACTAAGTTGAAGCGGGTAGATGATTCTTACTTCATTGCTCACGATGGAATAACTTATGAAATGGTTGCAGTGAATGACAATTTCGATTTGATCAACTATAATCCCGCCCATAAAGTCAGACTCATGATGAGGATTAGGCTGAAACTTCACCTTGTCATTCGATTGGTTGAGCCTTTTAATAACATCTAAGGCCAGTGGTCACAATTCCGGTATCCGTTGTATCAAGGTAAAGACAACCAGTGGTATGTCGCTTTGGGCAGCAGACGAGAAAGGACGTACTTGGATGTCTTTGCTGACGCTAAGGATTTGAAGAAGATCAAAATGCTGAAATTTCAATGAAGATGTTGACAGATTATAGGTACTTAACAAAGGAAGCCAATACTCATAACAAGTATGCTAAAGATTTTAATAACTTTCTCTTGCTGATACTATCAATATAGTAAAAACAATACTCCTTGAGCTGAATCATACTACTACTTATCTCTTGGTGCTCCCTGCTCCTGAAATGGACGTTCTACATTGGTTATCGATGAATTTGAGATTGCATTTGTAACTCCGATGGTGATCGCTTACGAAGCAGGTCCTTTGTGACAAGTATCAGGAAGGCTGAAATACAGTATCATTGAAGGATGCGATGGCCTAGCAATAAAGATTATCTGTGTGAATTTTTAACGAAGAGATTTGCTCAGGCACTGATTCAATAGCAACCATATTGTCTATGATCACAAAGATATGGCTGAGAATAATGCTTTAGTTCGAAGACAGGTGATCAAAATTTGGTTGGTCAAAAGCCAGTGAATTGACCGTAATGTATTCGATGTTAATACAACTGTTAACTTCAGGAACACAAAAGGCATACTTGCTGACGGGAAGTAATTTGGATACTGAAAACATGAAGAAGAGATCAAACTTGATAATGCTAACGGACTATCTGGATCAACAATGGTGAAGACTGCTCAACCATTTACTATTGATGTAGAAGTTTTATTGTAAATCACAAGTGGGCAGTATCTAAACCATACTTGGAAAATGATCATTGAACCTAATGGAACTATCAAATCAGAGATTAAAGCACAATGACAAAATGAGTAATACGCTCATTTATAAAGAGCAAAATATTTCCCCTCTTTAATCGATTATCAATTATATTGTGTATAGTATTATATATATGCTGTCTATTTCTGTTGACCAGTATGTGGCTGTCACATAAAAGAAAATGACTTTTGTTGTTGTTGTTTACCTGCGGACACTGTTTTGCTCACGGGAGAATAATAATCTTGATGCAGAAACCTATGAAACAAAAACATTTTCAGAGTAAAAATGAATTAAGGAAGCGGGACAGATGGAAATATAATAGTGTATCAGGATACACACATTTAGGAACTCTCCACGTTGATGGAAATTAGTGAAGAAAAAAGTGAGAAGAGCTATATTACCATACATACTACTGACCAAAGAAACTCAGCCTCCCCAAGTGCTTAAACGGAGTTATAAACGACGTAACTCGCTTTATCTCTTACAATCCTATTCAGCGTGTTTCCATGGCAGTGGCTGGCTTCCTCCACATACATTGGTTATTGAAACAACGATCATCATCGATAATGACGTAAAATGAAATAACGAATTTTGCCATGGCCCTCCCGGACCATTGTTTGGTCATAATCTTTGAAGCATATATTATGGCAGGTATTGAGTGGCTTATGAATTAAAAATAGCGGCATATATGGCTTCCTCTGCGATGTATCTCAGGATTTACTCTATCTATGCAGCAGTATTTCCTGTCTGCTTGAAAAGAAAAATGCTGATTTGCAAAGATTTTTAAGAAAAATTATTTTCATTATTGGAATTTGATGGAAGGCGATAAAACGTTCTTGCTACCATTAGCATAATAAAAACTGCCGGATTATCAAATTTAGCGAATTTGATACGACAGATCAATACAGAAGCATCCGGCTCTTTTCTCCCGGTCGGTAACCTTCAAAATTATGATGGAGTTTTTAAAAGCCCCATTCTATTTTTTTTGATTTCGCTCAATATTATCAATCATTATCAGATGAAAATACATACAATGCACTTCAAGAATGTATCAGCCAATGTGTGGTTTACAAAAAAAGAAATACTCCTTTTTTATGCTACGGAAGAAGGAACATTCCCTATCACCGCCTTTTCAGGTATGACCACTTTTATCATGCAGAGAGAACTTAATGACTTGAATGAAGAATATACAAAACTACAATGGTATAAAGATATTAATACACATTAGAGAACATGTATAACACTGATAAACAATGATATAGCAAATTCAGAAGAAGTATATCTTATTGCAGAATAGATAGATTCTAAATACTTTTCAAAGTATCCTTTAAAGGACAGAATGCCAATATATATGGACAGAAACAGGTGATTATCCATTAATAGGAAACGGAAAAACTTGTCATAAGCAGAAAAAACAAATCCTTTATTTGCTTTGTTTGTCATTTACTAATATCTTTGTTTTATCATTCATTCTAGAACCGCAACAAAATATGAAATACCCTATTGGAATACAGAGTTTTGACCAAATCCGTGAAGATGGCTATGTATATGTGGATAAGACCGGTTTGATTTACAACTTGGTAACACAAGGCAAGACTTATTTCTTGAGCCGTCCACGCCGTTTTTGGCCAAAAGCCTGCTGGTAAGTACCCTTTGCCTGTTATTTCCAGGGACGCAAAGATTTGTTTGCCGGACTGGAAATCGACGGATTGGAAAAAGGACTGGTATGAGTATCCTATCTTCCGTATAGACTTTTAATGGAGGACTGTATACACAACCCGGAATTCTGGAGGCTACCATTGAAGGCTATTTAGGGAACTGGGAAGATATTTATGGCAAGAATCCCAATTATACAACCATAGGAACCCGTTTCATTGAAATACTTCGCCGGGCTTATGAACAGACAGGGCGGCGTGCGGTGGTTCTGATTGATGAATATGACAAACCTATTTTGGATGTATTAGATACGGAAGCTTGTTTTTATGATGATTATGGAAAGCAAGTTCTGTTGGAGAACCATAACCGGGAAATATTGAAATCCTTTTATTCTACCTTTAAAGGAGCCGATCAATACTTGAGATTCGTATTGTTGACCGGAGTAACAAAGTTTTCCCAAGTAAGTGTTTTCAGTGGATTTAACCAGCCTAAGGATATCAGTATGGATGAACGAACGGTACGAAGCCTTGTGCGGTATCACCCAGAATGAGCTGGAAGCATTTTTCGAAGAACCCACCATACAGTTGGCTGCTAAATATCAGTACACAGTGAAAGAAATGAAGGAACTTCTCAGACGGCAATATGACGGATATCATTTTGGAGAGAGGATGACCGACATTTACAATCCGTTCAGCATTCTTAATGCTTTTTGACAGTATGGCAATTCGTGATTACTGGTTCTCTACAGGTACTCCCACCTATTTGGTTCGTCTGCTGCAACACAGCCGCGAGCAGATAAACGAACTTGCCGGACGTTATTATGTTCCCTCTTTGTTTGTGGATTATAAGGCTGATGTGGAACAGCCTCTACCCATGATTTATCAGAGCGGATATCTCACTATTAAAGAATATAATAGACGTATGGGAACTTATCTGCTCGATTTTCCCAATAATGAGGTGCGTAAAGGGTTCTTGTCCGTATTGGTAGCACATTATTTGAAACCCGGAGGTGGAGAGGTCAACAGTTGGATTATCGATGCTGTTACTTGCCTTGAGCAAAGGGAACACCTCAGCTTTTTGTGATTCTCTGACCGCCTTTCTTGCAAGCATCCCGTATGACTCTCACGCTTCCTTGAAGGAATTGGATATGACTGAGAAACATTTCCAATACACTTTTTATCTGATTCTCCGTTTGATAGGAGTTTATTGCCGTGCAATCCATTGTGAGAATCGCCAGAGCTTCGGACGAGTGGACTGCATATTGGAAATGGACGAATATGTTTACATTTTCGAATTCAAGATGGACGGAACAGCAGAGGAGGCTTTACAGCAAATAGCAGAGAAAGGCTATGCCCGATCTTATTTGACCGATAACCGTAAAATAGTCTGTATCGGGGTGAATTTTTTCTTCCCTTACACGTACTGTGGAAGAATGGAAGGAAATAATTTACAGGTAAGATTTAGTCATAGTCAGCCTAAAGCGTTAAACAAAAGATTGCCTTCCACTATTTTTTTATGGGAATATACCGGTAAGAATGTTTATGCTGTTGCCGGCATAACACATTTAATTTTTCATCTTTTATCATTTTGTTTTTCTTTTTTTGCTAAGAATGAATTATTTTCGCAGCCGAACACAAGTTTAATTTCTTACCGACAATAAGCAGACATGCTTTAATCCTCAACCAATTCAACTTGTCCTCATTTTAATTTTAACGGATAAGCTGATGTTTTGTCCCTCACTATTATAAAATAAAAGAATGAAAAGATCACTGTATGTATCGCTATTGACGATCATGTACTTCTCTGCCTGCCAAGGTAGTGAGGAACTAGAGCAATCACAAGAAAAAAAGAGTACACGGTATCCATTATGGCAAGAATCGGGAAAAAACAGTTTCCGGGGCACGCTACTTGCAAGATCATGAAAATGCCATCGCTAGTTTTAGTAAAACCGATGATATAGGTGTTTTTATGGACAATGACAGTGCCGTCCGCTGGATATTCGATGGAACTTCCCTGGACTACAGAAAAGAGTGTCTTTGGAAAGATAAAAACCAGAACATACTTTTTACGCATATTATCCCCACTCCGGTTCCAAAGCCGAAAGTAAGGAAAATATAAAAATGCCTTCTCTCGACAGCCAGAACGGGACTTGGGAAAATATTGACCAATATGACTTTCTAGTAGCATCCAGGAAGCTTTCCTACGATACCGACCTTGGCAATGTGGCCTTTTCGGGCGATTATTCATTTAAGCACGTTTTGTCACTATTAAAGATAAACATAAAGGGTGAAGGAGATATGGCACAGGCCGTTATTGACAAAATCAGACTTGAAGGAAATGGGTTGACGACCCAAGGATACTACTCCTTTGAAACGAACAGCATCACCATCAGCGAAACTCCCAAGGAAACCTTCCAGATTACTCCGTCACACACCATGAACAATCAGGATATTTCTTTTTTATTTTATCCTGAACGGGGGGCGAGAATGACGGAAACATTGATCCGAAAGCCGTGAAAAACCATTCTGTTAATCTCACCATTGAATATACCCGTAACAACAAATATTACATAACACGACGAGACGACCTGTCTCCGGGCTTATTGTCCGGATGTATTCATAAATACAATATTGTAGTAAAAGACGGAAATGTAATTATAACGGGAGGAAGTATTTCGGGTTGGACTCCGGGAAATGAAGAAGAGGATATAGTTATAAATGGAGAAGAAATAAACCCACAAACAAATAATATGTTATGAATTATAGATTAACCGAATTAAAGGTGCTTCTGTTTCTATTGCTACTGTCTGCTGTTTCTTGCCAACGCCCGATGTATGATGAAGGAGACGATGAAGACGGAGTCTCGCAAACAAATCTTCCTTTAAAGATATCTGCCAGGTCTAGCGGAGAATCCCAGTGATTAATTATCCGGCCTATATCTATGCGTTTGCAGAGGACGGCAGCTGTTCTGCCAGTCTGAAAATGACAGATAACGCCCAGATTGAAATGAAGTTACCTCCTGCCCGATATACTATTGTTGCAATAGCCGGTTTGGGAGAGAAGAATATATCGTTCCGAAAGATCCTAGCCTTGATGATGTAATTGTTATGAAAGAAAATAACAGAAAGCTCACGCGCTAATGGTGGGCACTTCAACTGTGACAATTGCCAATAAGAAAAATATATCTGTTTCTGTAACCCTCTATTATGCTGTATCTTTAGTCAATATCAGTTTGGAAGATATACCGGCAAACGTTAAAAAGGTGAGTTTGCAGATTTCGCCTTTATATTCTTCCCTGTCGTTTACAAGGGAGTATTCCGGCAAAGACAAGAGTACGGAAATTATTTGTGAGTCTGAGCCGGGTGGAATTTGGAGTGCAAAGCCTTTTTATATTTTTCCGGGGAGCGGCTCTCAGACCGTTTTTTCCATAACCTTGGAAGATAATAGTCAGACAAAGACGTTTGGATACACTTTCAAAGGAAAGCCGGAAGCGAACGTGCCATTGAATATCGGGGGTAGCTATTCGGGTGATGTCACGGTAGGAGGCAGTTTGATATCAGGTGAATGGAAGGCTCCGGTAGACATCAAATTCAATTTTGGCGGTGCTGATGAAGGTAATGGCGGTAGTGAGCCGCCTCCCATTAATCCGGATCTTTCCGGGCTACCCGAAATTGGCGGTATCTGGAACGGCGGTATTGTAGCTGGCATAGAGAATGCAAGTTCCACAGGGGCGGATATTTTGTTGATGAGTCTGGATGAGTGGAGTGGATTCGCTTCCGATGTGCGGAATATCATACAGGAGGAGGAAGCAGACGGATGGCATCTTCCGACTGAAGAGGAGGCAAAAATATTGCATAAGACGTTCAGCGGATCATCACTGGATGAACTGAATGAAACCATAGAGGGATTAAGAAACGGAGACCCGTTATTGGATATTGAGAAACGGTATGTATATGATCATAACGGGAGCATATATGCATTCGGATTTAAAACCTCATCCAAATTTTTACAGGCAGGGAGTACGGTGAAATACAAAAATACGTTTGGTATGCAGCGCTTTCATTATGATGCCGGATGACCCATTCATATACTAGAAAAAGGGCATTCACACTTCTTGACAATATATGCTTGAGAGTGTGAATGCGTCTAATCGACTTCCATACCGGGAATCTCATTTCCATAGATAAATTCTCAATTAATTGAAAGCTAACATTCTACCACCCGGTATACATTTCCCTTGGTGGTATGTACCCGTTCGCCCAGCTGGGGCAGGATACGGCTCAGGCTGTGGCGGTCATCCCTCTCATGATCGAAGGATGGGCTGCCTTCATGCGTTCAAACAGTTGGGTGGCGGAGAGGCTAAGCACTTCCTGCGGATTGTCCTCTTCTGTAGCAAAGCGAAAGCAAAGGCGGAACACCTCTTCTTCGGGTACATGCTTGTAGAATAGGGCATTATGTTGCTGTATAGTCTGTTCCTCTTCTTTATTGAACCAGCTTCGTTCACCGGATAGAAGTTCTGTTTTTAAGCTGGGCGTACAATTGCTTATGCTCTACGGACGTGGTGGTGCAGTCTATGGCATGCTTCAGACTGACGCAAAGAAAGCGGCGTGAGCCGGTGCGGTCTACCAGCAAATCCTCCCGGTTGCTGGTGCCGATGAACGAGGCAATACGGGGAAGCGATGAAGCGCTGTGTTTGTAAGCCTTGCGGATATTCAGTGCGGAAGCTTGCATCAGGTTCTTCAGCAAAGGCATTTTGGACGCACCTAGTTTGTCGAATTCATCCAGGTTGATTAATCCGTAGGCAGCCAGCTTGGCTTCGGCGGATGCCGGGGAGCTTAGGTCGTAACTTTCCGTGTAGTAGGATTTCAGCCTATCGGGCATCAGCAGACGGCAGAACGTACTTTTCCCCAATCCCTGGCGACTGCTCACCAGCAGGGGAGCCACACTGTTGGCGCGGTTGTTATCCGGATTGAGCTGCATCCATTGGGCAGAGACTCCCAGCATCCAACGGTGGAAACCGTTCACCCATACCGGGTCGTCGGACACCCTGCGTGCCAACGGCGGACACCCGGTCCGTGCCGTCCCATTCGGGAAGCTGCTCAAAATAGGCAGTAAAGGGATGGTATTCACTGATGCGGCGTGAGCGCACAAAGCGTTGAATGTCCCTGTCCCAACAGTCTATGCCCGTTTCAATAGCCTCCAGACTTAGTGAGTTCATCCATCGTTCGTCCACTTTGGCGTAACGCAGATGAGTATCGGGAATGTTGTTTTCTACACTTGCCACTTCAGTTTCTTCAGTAAGCACATTGAACCGGAAGCGGTAGCGGGAGATGAGGAAAGCGGTCACTTCCTGCATCAGGGTATGTGATTTCGCTTTCTTGCCAGTATCTTCTGGGGAGGTTGGTCCCGCTTTTTTCTGAACATCTTTTTTCAAGTGAGCGGAATCCTTCTCTGTCTTTTCAGTTGAGACTGTCGGATGTGTCCGAGAATCGTCCATACTCCCCGGCAGGTTATCCTTACCGTTTTCAGTAAGAAGAACCTGTGAGTCGGCCATCTCTCTTACTCCGTCTTCGTCCGACACGATGTAGTGGTAACTGCCCGTGGGAGCATTCCCGTCGGTGCGCGGAGTCCAGTTCAATGCCAGAACTACTTGGCCCTCGCGGATATCCAGCGCCAGACGCACGCCGGGTATAGTCCGGCAAAGCGGCATCAGCCCGTTGAGAGCGGATACGAGATCACGACGCGGTGTTCCGTCAATAGGAACAGGGCTTGACAGGAATTTGCTTCCGAAGAAGACTGTTTTGAGAGTAGCGAATACATTCATGAGTTACTTTTTTAAGTTTGGCAAACTACAAATATACAACATAAAAAGGCGTTTGTCAAGAGGGGGCGGAAATATGGCAGATCTTGGTGCAGGATTCGATGAAACTTGGTGCAAGATTTAATGGAACTTGGGGCAAAATTCAATGGATACAGGGCGCAATACATACGTATGTGTAGGCCGATGCTTGCGTATGTGTGACCCGATGCTTATGTACGTGTGGGCTTACACGTTTACTAACACGCGAGCTGACACGTTACTAATGTTGGGGCTTATACGTTACTAATGTTAGTGTTGAATACGCCTTTATGTTTTTAAAATACACCTTGAGCTTTTAAAAAAATACGTCTTCAACTTTTAAGAAAACATCTTCAGGCTTTTAAAAAAACAACTATACGTTTTTAAAACACGCCAGCTTGTTCAGTGCACAGACTTAGCCTGTTCAGCTTTACAGACCTAGTCTGTTCCGTGTATTACTCCCCCCACTAATCCGATACGCTCCCTTTTCCCCTCATCCTGTCATCTTATGTAATATGCACAGAAAATCAGCCGGTTAAATCTGAAACCATTTCCCTCACTTCCATTTCAGCCCGTATCGTTTTTATTCCTTCACAAAAAATGTGAAAGAGCAGGCTGAAAGGAGGCTGACAGAGCAATGACAGGAGCCCCTTCATAGCCGGAACGCCTATGGGCAGGGAGTTTCAGCGATAGATGAAAGGAGAAAAGGAACAACCGGATTTTATCGCTGAGGCATTTAAAATGAAGATAATCTCAGCATTTCCACCTGCGAATGAACAGATGATCATCCATGTTTTGAGCCTGATTTATTATCGGCACGAAAGATTTATATCTTTCAGGCTATGTAACAATAATCCTCCCGGTATTTCTATACTCAAGATAAATTATATCACAATTCTTGCTGCTCCAAACAGAAGGTATATTTGCAAAATATACAAATGATGCTTCCGGCAACGGAGTAATTCTTTCTTCGCTTTCTTTTTAGGAATTCATCTAACGAACAATTTTATTATATGCAAAACAATTGCGAGGCCTGTTTATGAAACATGTGTTGATATTAAAATAGCAATTACTGTGGAAAATCAACTGTCATCCAACACATTAAAAACACATTAACCAATGCCACTATAATAGCATTACATGATTTCTATTATCTATATGTACTAAAACAATATATTCTGTTAGAAAATCTGACCAGTAAAAAAGAATATTCATCTCCTGAAAGCCGAGTTCTGTTCCAATTATTAAATAAAATATTAAGCTGATTCAATTTAATAAGGACACTTCATAGAGTGTCCTAAAAAAGCATAGGTTTTCTGTATGTCGCAGAAAATGAGTATCTTTAGAGTGTATCTTTCTCATGGATAGCCCCGTCCCTTTTTACAAGGGAAACTACATGTCCTCCAGGGACAAACACATTTTTGTTATCGCATAATGTGGAAGTACCTTATGTTTAAGGTGTTCCACTTTCTTCTCCAGCAAATCCGGTTTATAGTTCTTTTTCTGGCGTTTGATCTCTACGGCAACCGCCTTATCTTTTTCTAGGCATAGGGCTACAATGTCAATTTCATATGCATCGCCTTTTAACTCCCACCAAGAGCCTATATCTTTATAAAGGAAACTTTCTGCAAACTTCTGCTTAAAATAACGCTCCAACATTTTTCCGGAATAAGTGGGATAGTCAGCCTTGATAATGGAACGTAATGCCATATAATTCTTTATTTCAATGAGAGAGCGGTTTTTATCAAAATAGTTAAACCAGAAACTGATAAAGTTATCCTGTATTTCATATCGGATAGCCAGTGTTCCCTCCTTTGATAGAATAGGGCGTTGGCGTACAATGATATTGTAATCTTCAATCAGTCTTCTCAAATAACCGCCAATGCTTTTATTCCCTAAAGCCGCTTCTATTTCTGCCTGTGTGTTTTTGCCATTTGCTATGGCACTTAAAATAGAAAAATAGGTCGCATAATTTTTGCCGAATTCTTCTATTAAAAGATTCTTTCCTTCATCTGTAAACGGGGAGTTATCACGGACCATGAAGTCGATCATTCCATTGATGTTCAATATACGATTGTCACAAAACAATTCAACATATTTGGGTATACCTCCGGTAAATGTATACAATGCCAACAAATCGTCATTCGTATATGTTGGATAATAATCATACATAATTTCTTTAAGTACAGGGAGGCTGAAGGGTGAAAGCTTTATAATAATATCGGCACGCCCAAATAACGGCTCTTTATTATTTTGAAAGATCTTATTCATCAAAGAATAAATGGATCCACAGACAATCAGGTTCATTTTGGTCTCTTTTCTGTAACGATCCCAAATGTTTTGTATATCGCTATAAATGGAATTATTAATATTATAGAACTCTTGAAATTCATCTATAACCAGATTGAATGCCCTTTGTCCCGCTATTTCCATCATATATTGAAATAATGAACTGAAAGACCGTATCTCTGCTGGTACAAAGATATTCAAAGCGCCCGAAATGAGGGGGATAAACTCACTACAGAGAGTAGCTTCATAAATAGGTATACAGTAGGCATTTCGTCCACAGCCTTCATTATAAGGCTGGTTTTCCCTATTCTACGTCTTCCTGTTATAACTGTGAGGCGTGAATTTTCTTCAAAAGACAGGCGTTGTATCCTTTTCAACTCTGCCAGTTCATTTTCTCTATTATAGAATTTCATAAGCTTTAGTAATCTGTGTTACTGTAACCGCGGTTACAAAAATAATAATTTAAATGAAACAAACGAAAGAATGGAAGGTTTATTTAGTAAGTTCTTTAGGTGATATGTAAAGGTATTTATTCAAGATATAAATTCTAGGAGATATTTGAATTTATCTAGAATTGATTCAAATAACAATATGGGATATCTGTTCATGACAATAGAGTAATCATATTGATAATCAGTAAAATAATATCTTTTTGTATCCGGCACGAATACGACCTACCTGAGTAATGCGGTGAACAACTACTTCGGATGCAATTTCAAGCGGTTAATAAATTCCTACAGGGTGGTTCGCGCGAAGGAGTTGCTGGACGGTAAAGATTGCCCGGTGAATGAGCTTTTCAGCCGTTGCGGGTTCGCCTCCAAGAGCGTGTTCTATGTGGCGTTCAGAAAAGTAGTTGGCATGACTCCCCTGCAATATATATCGCAGAGTCGAAATCCTTTTATGATTCAACGCAATTAAGTCCTTTTATAACAATAAACATTTTGAGTTTTTAAATTTATAAATTTAAAGTTTTTCTATTATGAACAAAAAATTTTTAAGTGCAATCCTGTTCGGAGCCTTGATGGTTTCTTCGACAGGAACATTTGTATCTTGTAAAGACTATGATGATGACATCGATGCTATCAACAAGGAGTTGACAGACATCAAGTCTCAGCTGGCAGCTTTGCAGACAGAAGTAGATGGCGGTAACTGGGTTACTGAACTTGTTGACGTAGAAGGTGGTTTCAAGGTTACTTTCAGCAACGGAAAGACTTACACTATCGTTAATGGTAAAGATGGTGCACAAGGTGAGCCGGGTACTCCAGGTAAGGATGGCAACGGTACTATTGTTGAGGTAAAAGATGGTTACTGGTATCTTGACGGTAAGAAGACAGAGTATGTTGCTGTTAAGAAAGATGATTTAGGCAAGGTAAAAGTTCCTTTTGTTAACGAAGCCGGAATGTGGGTGTTCTACGACAAGGATGGTAATGAAGTTGTTTCTGAATACAAAGCGCTTGGTGCTACTTATGTAGTAGAAGCCGATGGCGTTTACACATTGAATGTACCCGATGCCGATGGCAAAATGCAGGCTATAAAATTGCCTACTGCAGGTGCTACATTGACCGACGTAGAATTATTGGGATGGGCTGCTTTGGATAAAATGGATAAGGGTTTATCTCAAGGAAGTGATATTCGAACTACACTTAATATAGAATATGCTTTTGTAAAGAAAATTATTCAGACTTGGGATCATAATAAAGAAACTACTTGGTCTGCACAGAAAACTGTAGCTAAAGGACAGGTATTAACTACTTTGGCTCCTAATAACACATATTTGATGGCTCGTATTGATGCAGGTGCTGATGCAGCTGATATGAGTTTCTCTTTGAAAAATTCTAAAAACGCAGTTCTTCCTGTTTCTTTAAGTGCTGCTACTGAATATAAGGGTCTATTGTCTAGAGGCGCAAATGGCATGTATGCTATTGCATTAGACAATACAGATGCTGTATACACTGGTGCTGGTAAGTATACAGGCCAGTTTACTAATGGACTATACGCTTTGGTAGAAAAGAGTGGTTTCATTTCTAATTACAATTTGGATGTTACTACATCAGAAGCTATAGTTGTCGAAGGAAAAGTTGCCACAGTGGATGGAAAGGAAATAGTAGTCGATAGTGAAGATAGTAGTAAGAAATACTATGAAGTAAACTTAAACAAAGACAATGTTATTACTTTTGATGAAAACGAGAAGTTCGTTTATGACTACTATGTAGAAGCTGTAGATCCAACTATCGCTAAGTTCTTTGGCTTCTCTGCAGATAAGAGTAATGGTACTTTCAAAGTAACTAAATTGTCTGATGAAGTAACATACGCTACATTTGATATCAATGTATACAAACTGCATATTGATGGTAAGATTTACAAAGAAACAATTACCATTAAGCCAATCCGTACCTTGGGTAATGAAGTTGTTTATGACTTGGGCAATGTACAGATTAAGAAATCTATGAAGTTGAATGTGTCTTTGGATAAAATGTTTACTGCTTTGGGTAGCGATGCTGAAATCTGGAAGAACACAGCTTTGGGTGTTAACGGTGCTGATGCTACAATTGTAAAAGATGCAGATAAGAGTGAAGGACCTAACATTACATACACTTACAAAAAAGCTGATGGCTCTGAACTTGCTAACGTTAACGGAACTGCAACTCAGTTCGATGCCGTATTCTCTGCTCTTGATGGCACCGCTGCTACTTTAACTCCGGGCACTGGTTATACTATCACTATCAATTACAAACATGACAGCAATGTACTGAACACTATCAAAGTTAAGTTTACTCCGGTTATGCCTGCCTTGTCTTCTTACATAGCTAAGAGAGAAGCTTTGTGGATTGGTAATACATTGATGGCTTATTTCGTAGACCCGATTAAAAATCAAACGGATTTTGCTTCTAAATATGAAATGGAGAAAGGATTCACGACATTAGGTTCTGATGTTGATGCTGATCTTACTGAGATTACATTCTCTTTGGATAGAGAGCAAAAGATTAACAATGTTCAGGTTCAGAATTTGGCTAATATAGCTTCTGATAATACTATAACTTTGGTTACTGACCGCGACTTTAATCAGGATGGTAACGTAACAGAGGCTGATAGATGGGCTTACGGTCAAGAATTGAATGTGAAAGTAGCTGCTACTTATTTGGGTGGTGCTTACAAGTTCACTGATGAAGAGATTGCTGCCGCTGCATTTAAGATTAATGTTCAAAGTGCATTGAAAGCTGGTAAGATTGTTCCTGCTGCTGGTGCTTCTATTACATTGCCTGCTGCCGCTGCCGGTGAAACAGCTAAGTTAACTGCTGATATGATTACTGGTTACACTTACAACAATCAGCCGTATAGCTTATTCAAGGAAGCTGCTGGCAATTATAAGTATAGCTATATCGACAAGGTAGAATTCTTCACTACCGATGCAGAAATCTATACTGTAACTAAAGATGCTACAGCAATTAAAGATGCTGAAGGTAACGTTATTGGTTACCACGCAGAAATTACTTCTAAGAATATTTCTCAGACTACTAATACGAAGATTATCGTGAAAGTAACTGATAAATACGGTTATACTAAAACTGCTGAACTTCCTTTGACTATTACCGTGGGTAAATAATCAATAAAAAACAGAATTAAAAGGAGCGGTCTTCAGGTCGCTCCTTTTTATGTTTATTCAGAATTTATTTGACATCAGTATCTCATTGATGTTTAGTTATAAACAAATAAAATCCCATTGTTACATATTTTTAATTCAGATATTGTATCTTGGTCCCAAAATTATTATTTATCATCTCTCTTTCACTATGATAAAGCTGACTATCTTTTAAGTAGTAATAATTAGGGTTACCTGCAAATTCTATTGTTACATATTCAGTATTTTCATCATTGCGATGAATAGCCCATACGCCTTTATAATGTATTGAGTCATTAAATTGAATGAAAGTAGTAGAATCTTCCTTCAATTCAAATTTTATTCCTGTTTCAGTCTTAAATATGCCGTTGAACACATGAGATGAAGATGGTTTATCTACATTACCGCAAGACGAAAAAACAAAAAGAAAATAGAATATCATCCCATATATAAATATTTTCATAGATTGTAATGTTTTTGTGTTAAAAAAAGGACGTCCTTTTTCAAAGACGTCCTTTCTTTTATATAGTTTTAAATATTACTTACCTGAAGGAGTACCTCCTGCTTTCGCAACATTCACTTCAAGAGCTTCTTTCTTTAATACACCCCACTTGTGAGCGACTTCAACAGAAATATACATCTTGTAATCAACGTTAACCGGAGTACCATTGTTGTTGAAGTAAGCCAAGTGAGTAGGATCTTTATCCACTTTCTCTGCATTAGCTTTATCAACCACGCCATTAGCTTCAGTAGCCTTCATTTGCTTCAACGATGCATTGGTCGGCAATTTACCATCTTTCACACCTTCTGTATGCTTGTATGTGTTAGTTGCAGCATCGTATGACAAACTTGTTGTTACCTTGTCAGTCAAGAATTTAACATTATGAACGCCATAGTAATCATATAGTTCATGAGCATACTCACCGTTCTTAACATCCTTGATGTCTTGAGCGGCAACTTTATTACCATTCCAATCTGTGAAGTTGAATCCGTCAGCTACATTCAAGAAGCTACCATCAATTTCAGCATCAACGAAGTTACCCTTAATAGCACCGTCAATAGATAACGGATCGATAAAGAATACTTCAAATTCCTGAACAGGGATCACATTATAGCTGTTATATTCAACAACCAAGTTTACAGGAACTGACTTACCTACCAATGCTTGGGCAGCCGGAGTACCGTTCAGTTTGTCAATTTCATGCAAACGTATTGTACTTGTACACTCATCATATGTAGAGCCTAATGTTTCATCGAAGTTCCATGGCAAGAACTTGGAATCTTTGTTTGTGTCAGCTGTTGCACCCATTACGTTTTGGATAGTTGCAGCCAAAGTCTTCTTATCAGCTTGGATATAATCAAATTGATCCCAGCTTGTAGGAGCAGCTCCCTTCCATAATGAAATACCATCTGCACTTACATTGTAACCTGCCAAGTAGTCATACTTGTTGAAGCGGCTTTGATCGAACACAAAGCGTACTTCTGCACAATTACGGATGTACTTAATGAACTGAGCCAAGTTAGCCGGTTTAGCATTTTCAGGCTTATAGATGTAACCATTTACAAGATCAGCAGAGATATGGCTGTAATCTTTCAAAGCACAGTCGTTGCCGTTATATTCATGGGCATGATCAGGTGTTAGACCGTTGTTATTAGCCCAGCTATCTTCAGCAGTATTGAACACGATAGGATTAACATTAAATGTACCTTCACCTATGCCATTCTTCCAATATGTTCCTTGGTAAGCAAATTCTTGTTTCGGAACAACAATTTCTTGATTAAATTTCTGGATAATGTTACCTACTGTTCCAAGTTCGTCTATATATTCAACTTCAATCTCGAATTTAGAAGCATAGTTTCCATCCTTGTTATCCTTCAATGTTCCAACAGTTTTTTCATTCATAGCCCATACCAAGTTATATGAGGTATTATCCTGTGCATCTTTCAAGAAGCTAAATAACAAGTCAACATTATTCTTTAATTCTTCCTTACCATCTTTGATCTGCTTAGAGTCACCTTCACTCCAATCTGCATCAGCATTAACTGATAGGTTCAGCTTAGTCAAATCGATTTCTACGCCGTCCTTCTTCAAACTCTTGATTTTCAGTGATGTAAAGACTTTATGGAATTCGGTCTTACTCATGCTCTGACCACCATTAAACTTAACTTGATGATAGATAGCCTCGTTCATATCTTTAGAGAACAACTGCTGATACATATCATGACAACTGATGGTATCGTTTGCAAAATTAAACGGACTCAATACTTGCTCTTCCCCTTTATCGATCCAACGAACTTTGATGTAACGTTGTGCAATCAACGCATTGTCGTGTTTTGTATCAATCAATGAAACACGCACAATCGGTTCACGACCAATAGAAGCACGAGAGTATTGATTGTCGTCCAAATCTACATCATAAACTTCTGATTTCAATCTGTTACCACTCAAAATCTTAGCAAATTCCTGTTCGTCTGTATCACGATCTCCTTGCAAATATTTTTCAGTAGCTAAAGAGAAACGGAATTCCAAACCGTAATCAGCATAATTCTTCAATTCTTTATGGTTGACATGATTATTTGTTGTAGTAGTACATACTGTAACCAAAGTATTCAAGTCTAGCGGTTGGTTGTATGCCCATTCTACGTCAACGAGTTCATTATTTCCTGATTCATACAAACACACAGAGTCATGATAGTGAACATATATGTCTTTACCATTTTCTGCATTTTTTTGAATTTCATCAGCAAATTTGTCTTCCAATGCTTTAGTAAAATCAGTTTTAGAGTTAGCTAAATAAGGAATAGCTACAATTTCTTCAATGCGTGAGTATTCAGAGTTTACATATACGCCATTTATTTTACCGGCTGCTTTGTCCGCTTTTTCTGTTTCTGTATAATTAGACTCAGTCACAGGAGCTTTCAAAGATGCCATATAGAATGTTTCTGTAGTACCGTTTGTAGTAGTAGTGATGGGTTTACCCAAGAAATCATCACTCTTCTTGTAAGTTACTGTCAGTACACCATCTTTGATTTCTTTACCGGTAGGAACAATCGGACTGTTTGTTTTGACTTCAGCGCTTCTTTTCATTGTATTATTCGATGTGATACAATCGAAAGAAGGCAACTCAATATCTTCAGTACGAACCCCCATGCTCGGACTTACATGGAAATATGCCTCATTCTTTTCTGTAGAAATATAACGAACTTCTCCAGCTGCAACGTGATCCAATACGGGACGGTTAGTATGTTTGTCTGGACCGCTCTCATGTTTCGCCATTGGCTTATATACCTGTGGAGTGTACTGTAAGGTAGTCAGAGTAATAGCAGCTATACCATTGATATGGTCTGTAGGAATCAAAGAGAGACTAGTCAGACGATGACCTATTACTTGCATGATCTCAGCGCTCAGTTTATCCACTTTGTCATTCAAAGCCTGCAAACTTTCCGAAGTGATGAAATCCGCTTTCAATTCTTCTTTTAAAGCTGATATTTTTTTGTCTACACTTTCCAAAGAAGCTAATTTGTCAATCTGAGTCTGAATTTCCTTTTTCAAGTTTTCAAGGTCTGATTCAGTAACGCCGCTGTTACTACCACCTTCTTCAGCTTTTTTCAGAGCTTCTTCAGCTTTCGCTTTTGCTTCTTCTGCTGCTTTTTTAGCGTCAGCTACAGAACTTTCCATGGTAGACACCTTTTGGGTAAGTTCTTCAAGTGAGGCTTTTTTATTCAGCTGTTCCTGCAAATCCTCGATGTCATCATCATAGTCTTTACAAGACACGAACGTTCCTGTTGACGAGGCCATTAAGGCTCCGAACAGGACTGCACTTAAAAATTTTTTGTTCATAATAGAAAAACTTTAAATTTATAAATTTAAAAACTCAAAATGTTATTGTTATAAAAGGACTTTAAATCTTTTTCTGTGTCCGGATGGTGCTTTATATAGGAACTGCAAGGGAGATGCGCCTACAATTTTATGAAATGCGGCATAAAAAACGCTTTGGGATGCAAAACCACACTTCCTAAAAAGAGAACTGGCTGAATACGTACCCTCTAGTAATAAGGACTTTGCATACTCAACACGATACTTGTTAAGGAGCTGCTTGAAATTGCATCCGAAGTAGTTGTTCACCGCATTACTCAGGTAGGTCGTATTCGTGCCGGATACTATACAGTAATACTAATTGTTTGAACACCAGTTATATGTGTGACAACTTTAATGATGTAAGGGCCGTTTCAGGTCCTTTTTTATTTATAATTGACAATAATATCTGGTAAACTATCTACTGCTTTTTGTTTGAGTTCATCTATGATATGAACATATTTTTCAGTGTGCCGGGTAGTAGAATGTCCTGCAAGGCTGGCGGCGGTCTTGATATTAGCTCCATTTGCCATAATATTGGTGATAAATGAGTGCCGGGCACAGTGGAAGGTGATGTGCTTGTGTATATTAGCCCTTTTGACCCATTTGTTTAAAATTCTTAGTGTGTAAGAATAGGAGGGGAGCCCGAATACCAACTCCTCGTTAATGCCTTTATGTCTTTGCAGGAGCTTGATGGCAGTGTGGTTTAAGTTTAGATGCAAGATTGCGTTTTTGGAGTGTGACTGTACTTTCTGTTGTAGAATAGTAAGGCGGTTTGATGAGAAATCTATGTCTTTATATTGTAGTTGGTGTACATCACACCAGCGCAGCCCGCAATAGCAAGAGAACAAGAATGCCCTTTTTACTTCGTTATTGGGGCATGGAGTGATAGCAAGTTTCTGAATCTCTTAAGCTGAGGATTGCTTTGGTTACCTCATCAAACTGCATCAGGCGGATACCATCTGTAGGGTTAGAGGTCATTAACTTTTTTTCTATACATTTATTAATGCACATTCTGAATTTCTTGAAATATCCGATGGGAGTGTTACCTCGGAGATGACCCCTGAGATACTCAAGAAAATTTATACAAAAATCTTTTGTGAGAAGGGTTACAGGTAAGCTTTTCTTTCTTGTAAACAGTCGCAGGTGGGTGATACATGCCCTGACCATTTTCTTGTCCTTTTTGTGATAGGTATCCAGGTATTGTCCTATCAGAATATAGAAATCGGGAACATTGCTTTTATCTGTTGGAAGTATATCATCGAATGTATTTTCTATATCGTTCAGATGATATTCAACAGATAAGAATTCTAGTTCCTTCTTTGCTCTTATCTGCCTGGCAATTAGTACCTTGTTTCTGTTTTCCGCTCTTCGCTCTGCACTGGTAGGAGCGTCCAGGATGATGCCCAAATACTCTTTGCGGCGTTTCCCGTTATAACTGTAATTCAGATAAAGCGAAACTCTTCCTTTGTTCAATTGTTTCTTTCCTAATGTAATTCCCATAATGAATAATAATTAATACAATAATAATGTTGAAAAGAAGGACCAGAGAGGGACTGAAAATGAATTCCTCCATCTTTCTTTCTATAATAATAATATCTTTTGTACCTTTGTGTCATAAACAAAAAAATGGAAGAAAATTTTGATATACGCGAGCAACAGCTCACAACTAAGAACGCGATTTTGAGAATGCCTTACGTCCGCTGAATTTTGAAGATTTCAGCGGGCAGGATAAGGTAGTGGATAATCTGCGCATCTTTGTCAAGGCGGCGCGTCTGCGGGCCGAGGCGTTAGACCATGTTCTTTTGCACGGACCTCCCGGCTTGGGCAAGACGACCTTAAGTAATATCATTGCCAATGAACTGGGAGTAGGTTTTAAAGTGACCTCAGGACCGGTGCTGGATAAACCGGGTGATTTGGCGGGAGTACTGACCAGCCTGGAACCCAATGATGTGCTTTTTATTGATGAAATACATCGGTTGAGCCCTGTGGTAGAAGAATATCTGTATTCTGCCATGGAGGATTATCGTATCGATATAATGATAGACAAGGGACCTTCGGCGCGTAGTATCCAGTTGGAGTTGAGCCCGTTTACTTTGGTTGGAGCCACTACCCGGAGTGGGTTGCTGACTGCGCCTTTGCGTGCCCGTTTTGGAATTAATCTTCATTTGGAGTATTATGACGATGATGTATTGACAAGCATTATCCGTCGTTCAGCTACTATATTGAATGTGCCTTGTGACGTGAAAGCGGCGGGTGAGATTGCTTCGCGCAGCCGTGGAACGCCCCGTATTGCAAATGCGCTGTTGAGGCGTGTCCGTGATTTTGCCCAGGTGAAAGGTTCCGGAAGGATTGATGTGGAAATTGCCCGGTTTGCTTTAGAAGCCTTGAACATTGACAGGTATGGACTGGATGAGATAGATAACAAGATTTTATGTACTATTATAGATAAGTTTAAGGGAGGTCCTGTGGGGCTGACTACTATTGCAACCGCTTTGGGTGAAGACGCCGGAACAATAGAGGAGGTTTATGAACCTTTTTTGATTAAAGAAGGTTTCTTAAAACGTACTCCGCGTGGACGTGAGGTCACGGAACTGGCCTATATGCACTTGGGACGGAGCATTTATAATAGTCAGAAGACATTATTTGATGATTAAAAGATGGCAGGATTAAAAGCATTAGCCAAGGAAACAGCCATATATGGGATGAGTAGTATCATCGGGCGGTTCCTGAATTATTTGTTAGTACCGATATATACCAACGCTTTGCCTGTGGAATCGGGGGGCTATGGTATCATTACCAATATGTATGCTATAACTGCCTTGCTGATGGTGCTTTTAACATATGGTATGGAAACCGGATTTTTCCGGTTTGCCAATAAGGGGGTGGATGATCCGATGCGCGTCTATTCCACTACTTTGCTTTCGGTAGGGGCGACTGCGCTCTTGTTTTTAATCGTTTGTCTTTCTTTTCTGCATCCCATAGCAGGTTTCTTGGGATATGGAGAGCATCCGTGGTATATGGGGATGATGCTGATTGTAGTCGCAATGGACGCTTTCCAAGCTATTCCTTTTGCTTATTTGCGATATAAGAAACGCCCTGTTAAGTTCGCTGCATTGAAATTGTTGTTCATTTTTGCCAGCATTGCCTTGAATATCGCTTATTTTGTAGGTATGAAAGGAGAGAATGTCGGAGTGGCTTTTGCTATAAATCTGGCTTGTACTTCTTTGGTGATGCTGTGTATGTGGAAAGAATTGGTGGGCTTCAGGTATGTGCTGGACAGGGAGTTGTTGCGGCGTATGCTGCATTATTCTTTCCCGATATTGATTCTGGGTATTGCCGGAATCTTAAATCAGGTAGCCGATAAAATTATTTTTCCGTTTGTTTATCCTGATAAGGCGGAGGCGACCATCCAGTTGGGTATTTATGGGGCTGCCAGTAAAATAGCTATGATAATGGCCATGCTGACACAGGCTTTCCGGTTTGCATACGAGCCGTTTGTTTTTAGTAAGAGTAAAGAAAGGATAGTCGGGAAATGTATGCCAAAGCGATGAAGTTTTTCATTATCTTCACTTTGCTGGCCTTTTTGGCTGTTATGTTTTACCTTGATATATTGCGTTATATTTTAGGACGTGATTATTGGGTAGGGCTTAAAGTTGTACCTATTGTCATGGCTGCCGAAATGTTTATGGGTATTTATTTCAATCTTTCTTTTTGGTATAAGCTGATTGATGAAACAAAATGGGGAGCTTATTTTTCATTGGTGGGATGCAGTATCATTATCCTGATAAATATTTTCCTTATTCCGGTATTTGGCTATATGGCGTGTGCGTGGGCAGGTTTTGCCGGATATGGAGTAGCTATGCTTCTCTCTTATTTTGTAGGGCAGAAAAATATCCTATTAATTATGATTTGAAAGCGATAGGTAACTATGTGGCGTTAGCGCTGGTACTTTACATTGTTTCAGTTTATCTTCCTATTCAAAATATATTCTTGTTGTTGGGTGTTCGTACATTACTGTTGTTATTGTTTGTGGCATATATTGTGAAAACGGACTTCCCCTTGCAGCAGATACCTGTTATAAACCGATACATAAAGAAATAGCTATGAGTGACCTGAAGAATGATTTGAAGAATGTGCCTTATATAAAGCAGTTCTTTGGTGAATATCTTGATTTGCGCAAGGATAAGGATAATGAAGCCTTGATTGTAGAAAGTATTCGTAACGGTGTTGAGTTCAAAGGAACTAATTTGTGGATTCTTATATTCGCAATTTTTATTGCTTCATTGGGCTTGAATGTGAATTCTACGGCAGTGATTATCGGTGCTATGTTGATATCTCCGCTGATGGGGCCGATTATGGGAGTGGGGCTGGCTATCGGACAGAATGATTTTGAACTGTTGAAACGTTCTCTGAAAAGTTATTTGGTGGCGACTGTATTTAGTGTGATTACATCCACGATTTATTTTTCGCTGACTCCGTTGGATGAAGTACAATCGGAGTTGCTGGCACGTACTTCTCCTACTATATATGATGTGCTTATAGCTTTATGCGGTGGCTTGGCCGGTATTATCGCCTTGTCTACAAAGGAGAAGGGGAATGTTATTCCGGGGGTAGCTATTGCTACGGCTTTGATGCCGCCTTTGTGTACTGCCGGATTCGGGCTTGCTACCGGAAATTTACTTTATTTTTTAGGTGCGTTCTATTTGTATTTTATCAATTCAGTATTTATCAGTCTGGCTACTTTTATCGGGGTGCGTGTCATGCATTTCCAACGTAAGGAGTTTGTGGATAAGGAGCGTGAGAAATTGGTAAAGAAATATATTATTTTTATTACTTTGGCTACGATGTGTCCTGCTGTTTATCTGACTTATGGCATTGTAAAAAGTACTATTTATGAAGCTTCTGCCAACAACTTTATCAACGAGGAGCTGAATTTTAATAATACCCAAGTAATAGACCGGAAGATTTCTTTCGAGAAGAAGGAAATACGTGTTGTGCTAATAGGCAATGAGGTTTCGGAAACAGAAATAGCAACCGCAAGGGATAACTTGAAACTTTTTAATCTGGCAGGAACCAAACTGGTTGTTCTTCAAGGAATGAATAATGATGCGATGGATATTGGCAGTATAAAGGCGCAAGTGATGGAGGACTTTTATAAGAATAGTGAGAAACGTTTGCTGGAGCAGCAGGAAAAGATTAAGTCTTTGGAAAACGAACTTAATGTATATGCCGCATACAATACCGTAGATAAAAAGATAATTCCCGAACTTAAAGTACTTTATCCTGCAGCAGAAGCTATAGCCATGGCGAAGACTGTGGAATTGCAGGTAGACTCAACCCAAACGGACACATTGACAATAGTCTTGATGAAATTCAGTAAAAAACCTGTAGGAAAAGAACAGGAAAAGATTTCCGAATGGTTGAAGGCACGTGTCGGGGCGAAAAAACTTAAATTAATTGTAGAATAAAACCATGAAAAAACTACTATTGCTGCTGTCTTTCCTGCCTTTATGTATATGGGGTAATGAGGGAATGTGGCTTCCTTGTTGCCTTAGCAAACAAACTCAACAAGTGATGAAAGAAATGGGATTGGAACTTTCATCTGAACAATTGTATAATCCCGGAGGAAAAGCATTGGCTAATGCTGTTGTTAGTTTTGGAGGTTTTTGCTCGGGGGTTGTTGTATCTCCGGATGGCTTGGTTTTTACTAACCACCATTGTGGGTATGATGCCATTCAGCAGCATAGTTCTGTGGAGCATGATTATTTGCGAGATGGTTTTGTAGCCGACTCCTTAAGTAAGGAGCTTCCTAATCCGGATTTATTTGTCAGTTTTCTGATACGCACAGAGGATGTGACGGAGCGTGTGTTGCAAGCTATTCCAGTCGGAACAAAGGAAAATGACCGTGCGCTGATTGTGGATTCTATTTCCACATTGCTTGCTCAGGAAGCTGTGGCGAATGATACGTTGCTGCGTGCTGAGATAACTCCTTTTTATGGTGGTAATGAGTTTTATCTGTCTGTGTATAAAGATTATTATGATGTTCGTCTGGTGTTTGCTCCTCCCTCTTCTGTAGGCAAGTTTGGCGGGGATACAGATAATTGGGTATGGCCCCGCCATACCGGGGATTTCTCTGTTTTCCGTATTTATGCTGATCAGAATAATCAACCGGCAGCTTATTCTCCGGAGAATGTGCCTTATCATCCGGATTATTTTGCTCCTGTTTCTTTGGGCGGGTATGAACAAGGTTCATTTTGCATGACTATGGGATATCCCGGTTCTACCAGCAGGTATTTGTCTTCATTTGGGATAGACGAAAGGATTAATACGGATAATGCCGCTATGATTAATGTCCGTACCATCAAGCAGGCTATCTGGAAAAATGCAATGGAAAAAAGTGATGATATCCGCATTAAATATGCTTCCAAGTATGCACAAAGCTCTAACTATTGGAAGAATAGTATAGGCATGAATCAAGCGGTAAAAGAGTTGAAAGTGATAGAGAAAAAACAAGCTTTGGAGCGCCAGTTGCAAGAATGGATCCGTCGGGAACCTGATAAGCGAAGCAAATATGCAAGGGTTCTGACTGAACTGGAGCTGAATTATCGTAATCGTAGAAATGCGGCGCGGGCTATGGCATATTTTGGAGAAACATTTGCTAATGGACCGGAGTTGATTACGGCAGCCTTGGCTGTACTGAATTTTGATTTTGAGGCAGAGGAGAGTGATTTGGAGCGTAATATGCGGCAATTGTTGGAGATTTATGCCAATATGGATATAAGTGTGGATAAACAAGTCTTTGTGGCTATGTTGAAAGAATATGCGGCTGAGGTAGGCAAGGAGTTTTTACCTGATGTTTATCCATTGATAGAGAAAGATTTTAAAGGTGATTACCAAGCTTATGTAGATGATTTGTATGCTCGTTCCTCTTTAGAGACACCGCATGGGTTTGAACAGGTGGTGAAGGGAGATACCACTTATGTCTTGTTTGATGACCCTGCGGCTTCTTTTGCTATTGATATGTTGGTGAAATTTTATGAATTCAATCAGTCGGTGGAAGAAGCTAGTATGAATATTGAGAAAAATGAACGTTTGTTGAATGAAGCAATGCGTGAGATGGAGGCAGATAGGGTGTTTTATCCGGATGCTAATTCTACTATGCGTCTGAGTTTTGGCATGGTGGGTGGTTACTCACCGAAAGATGCTATTGAATATTCTTACTTTACGACGACAAAAGGTCTTTTTGACAAGATAAGGCAGTATAAGGGAGATAGTGATTTCGATGTGCTTCCTTCTGTAGTCGAATGCTTGAGAAGGAAGGATTTCGGACGTTATGCTACCGGAGATGGTAATATGAATGTTTGCTTTATTTCGGATAATGATATTACGGGAGGGAATTCCGGTAGTGGAATGTTTAATGGAAAAGGGGAATTAATAGGTCTTGCTTTTGACGGGAATTGGGAAGCAATGAGTGGAGATATTGTTTTTGAACCTAATTTGCAGCGTTGTATCGGGGTGGATATCCGCTATGTTCTTTACATGATTGAAAAATATGGGAAAGCTTCCCGTTTGGTCGATGAACTGAAATTGACAGACTAAAAGAAAAATATGAAATGACAGGAAGCTTGGGTATGTCAAAGTTCCGATAGTTTGTCATATAATCTTTCATCCGGAAAGATGGCAAAAAAACTGTTAATATTAATTCGATGTAAACAAGGATATTCGGTAAATCTTTTTTTGAATAACACGATAAATCCAACTGATTCATTATAAGTCAGTTGGATTTATCGTGTTATTTGCGGAATGTCCTTGAAATGACAGGTTGTTTCAATTCTGCCTGCTCCGCTATTATTCGAGAGAAGTGGATGTTATTTGCATATTTCTACTATGTCCAATTCTCTTTCATGAAGTTGGCTTCCTCATTTCTTGGATTTCTTTTTCTTATTGTTATCGCTGTTAAAGAATTGTTTCCAGTCGTCTTTCGTTTTGGGACCGCGTTCTTCAATGTAGCCACGTTCCGCACGGCTGGGTCTTCCTTCTTTTGAGGTCGTTTTTTTATTGGACCTGTCACTTTTTTTTGCCGAATGAAGCATTCCTTGCTGCACTGCTTCTGCGTTCGCCATTGTCGTTTTTGCCATTATTGTCACCGGCAACTTCTACTACAATTTTCCGGCCGCCATTCAGATTAACCTTGTTCAATGCTTTAATCACGTCCTGTGCCTGATTTTCTGCTACTTCGAAGAAAGAGAAATTCTGCATCAGGTCTATTCGTCCGATGGTAGTACGTTGCTTCTTCATGTTGCGGTTAATCAGTTCTATGATTTGGTTGGCATAGAAACCGTCTGTCTTTCCTACATTCAGGAATAGACGGGTGTATCCTTTTTCTGCTTTACGCTCTGTCTTTCACGAGCACTGCCATGATCCTTGCGTTCTTTGGAGCCACGTTCGCTGCGACGGTCATTTGTGCTGGGAATTTCTATTTCCGGAGCGTTACTATAGTATTCCAAGAAGCGGTTAAATTCCATTGACACCACGCGCTTTATCAGATCTTCCTTTGAAAGCCATTCCAGTTTACGATAGATTCCGGGTAGGAAGGATTCAATTTCTTCATCGTTTACTTTTACCTTTTCTATGTCATCTATCAATTTAATCAATTGCTGCTCGCAAATTTGTTTACCACTGGGCATCTCACCCATGATAAATTTTTTGTTGATGATTCGTTCTATCTCACGCATCTTGCCTTTTTCGCGCAGGTTGATGATGGCAATAGAAATACCTGTTTTTCCGGCACGTCCTGTACGACCACTACGATGAGTATAGCTTTCTATATCATCGGGCAAGCCATAATTAATGACATGAGTAAGGTCATTTACATCTAGGCCACGGGCTGCTACGTCGGTAGCAACTAAAAGCTGTAAATGGCGTTGGCGGAATTTTTGCATCACTAAGTCGCGCTGGGCTTGTGAGAGCTCACCGTGCAAAGAGTCTGCGTTATAACCGTCTTGTATTAATTTATCTGCAATTTCCTGAGTTTCTTTACGGGTACGACAGAAAATGATGCCATAAATCTGTGGATAATAATCCGCGATACGTTTCAATGCGGCATATTTGTCTTTAGCGTGTACTAAATAGGCTATGTGATTGACGTTTTTACTGCCCTCATTTTTGGTACCGATAGTGATTTCTTTTGCGTCATGCAGATATTTTTTGGCGATGCGTGAGATTTCCGGACTCATGGTAGCCGAGAACATCAAGGTATTCCGATCTTCAGGAACTTTTTCAAGGATAGCATTTATGCTATCAGTAAATCCCATATTCAGCATTTCATCGGCTTCGTCCATTACTACATCTGTAATTGTTTCTAGTTTGGCAACCTTTCTTTCTATTAGATCAATCAGTCGTCCGGGAGTAGCCACAATAATATGTACGCCTGTTTTCAACATGCGTATTTGGCTTTCGATGGATGAACCACCATATACGGGAAGGATTTTCAGCCCGTCAATGTACTTGGAGTAATCGTTCAGATCGCCTGCAATCTGCAAGCACAATTCGCGTGTGGGGCATAAAATTAGTGCTTGAGGTGCACGGTGCTTTACGTCAACTTTTTGGATAAGCGGCAGACCAAATGCGGCTGTTTTTCCAGTCCCTGTTTGTGCTAGGGCTACTACATCGTTGCCGTTTCCCAATAAATACGGTATTACTTCTTCTTGTACCGGCATGGGATTCTCATATCCCATTTCTTTAATCGCTTTTAGTATTTCCGGGGAAACGCCTAACTCTTCAAATGTCTTCATTTATTTTCAAATATCTAATTCGCTGCAAAGATACGGATAATCATGGGATTATATGGCGCTTATGCAATATTTGTTTTTATCAGTAGTGTATTTTTAGGGAATATTGGCTAGCGTGTCGGGAAGTGATAAGAAAATTTTAGGTATAAGGTGAAAATACTCTGCCGGTATGGCAATTGAAATGCTTTATCGGTCAGAGTATCCGGATTAAAGATATGAGAATTTTATGGTGTCAGAGTGTTTGTATATGTGGCTGTTTATATTATTCACCTTCTTCTCTATATTCTAAAATATCTCCGGGCTGGCAATCTAGTTCCCTGCAAATAGCCTCAAGGGTAGAGAAACGGATGGCTTTCGCTTTCCCGGTTTTCAATATGGAAAGGTTAGCAGGAGTCAGGTCTATCTTCTCGGCTAAATCTCCCAGCGAAATTTTTCGTTTCGCCATCATTACGTCTAAATTTACTATAATTGGCATAGATCAATTCATTTTGGGTTTATTCGGGTTCTCATCTACTGCGCGCCACCAAAGGGTGTGGCGTTGCGTCAGTTTCTTAAAGGCATACAGACAGAAGCAAGTCCATCCAATGTTGATCGATATCCTCACTATTTTGTTGTCCAACGATGGATGTAACACAAGGAAATAGATGAATGAACTTACAAACAGAGTAGCTATCAGGCAAAGTATCAAATAAAAGATGCTTTTTCTTTTTGAGGGGAAAGTATTTTTTTCTTTCATGGCATTTTTCTTAAATGGTTAAATCCTGTTCTTCTTTCATGCCCCGATAGCAAATATCTCGGCAAAAAGAATGGGAATTATCACAGCTACCCAGTCGGGAGAATAACCGGCGTAGCTGATGATTTTGTAGCCCGGCAGACTGATTTGCTCAACTGCTGCGTTTCCTACAATCCATTCGTCAACAGCTATGAGGATTTCCAAGCTTGCACTGGTGTATGCAAACCAACGGAGGCGCCGTACATTGGCAGATGTAAATACTTCGCGGCGTGAGATGGAAATGAGCAACCGGATCAATGAGCAGAAACCGATGAGAAAAAGGAATATTCCGGGTATGGCAAGTCCCATGACAAGGATGTGCCAGGCCGATGGCTTGGCATACGTTTCTATTTCAGTCACTGTGTAGGGGAGTGTCCAGTCCACGCGGTTGTTGCTCAGTGAATCGACAGTAGTTTCAGGTAACGGCTCTACATTCAGTTTGACTGAGGTTGCATGATGGGGTATAATGTGGCGTCCAGGCTCATATATTTCCATTGCACTGTTATGTCCATCTTCAAATCCTTTCTTGAAATCTCTCCAATTTTCATCCAATCCTCCAAAGAAGTTTGCAATGATGGCTATAATGGCTATGACACCTAATATTCTGAACTTGTTCATAGTCTGCTCTGTTTTTTTAAATGGTTAAATCTTGTTCTTCTTTCATCTTCAGTCCGATGGCAAATACTTCGGCTACCAGCAATGAAATGAATCCCAGAATGAGAGTCGCATCGGAAAAAGCAAAGGTATAGGAGAACTCGCATCCGTTGAGTTGCAACACTTGCGAAGCTTCATAATTTCCAATCACGATGCTAGCCAGCGTGCAGATAAACAAAAGTATCAATGCCCATCCTAACTTGCGCAGAAACTTCACATTCTTCCAGCTGAAGATATCACCGCGATTGATATTTCTGATCAAATAAAAGAACTGCAACAGGCAGAAAATTCCCGCTATCACCGAAATGAATGAGGCAATCCTGTTTAGTGCATGGAAGGTATCATTTTCTTTCGTTGGCGCCTCTACCATGCTTATAATCGGTATGATAGATGCCTGTTCTCCTGTCCTGACATTGGTTACACTTCCTGTCTTTTCAAGTAGATCGGTAGGAAGGGTGCAAATCATCTTATAATCGGAAATGTGGATATCCTTTCCTTTTTCTACACTTTCGTATCCGGCTTTAAAGGCACTTGTGAAAGAATGGAACATGATGCTCACTGTCGTTGAGGTGGAAAGGAGCAAGGCGATAAGTACGCAGACGCAAAAGAGGTTGAGTTTTGTTTTCATTGTTACATTTATGCTTGTGTGTTAGTAATTTCGGAGGGTGTTTCCGGCTGTGGCAAATGTTTGTTCAGATAGAAATACATGCCGATTAGGATGATTATGGCGGCTGCCAAAAGGATGTAAGTAGGTGTGGCGCCAATCATATCAACCGTTTTTTCATTCAACTCTTCTTGGGTTGATGTAGCCATGGCAATGGTAGCCAGGGAGTTATTTAGAAAATGCCCTATCATTCCCGGTATAATGCTTCCTGTGCGGTAATAAAGCCATCCGAATACCAATCCCAGACAGAAGGCGAAAGGTACTTGCGCCGGATTGACATGGATGAGACCGAAAATGAGTGCTGACAGGAGGATTGCCATACCGGGTCTTTTTCCGGTTTGCAGGAAATGCCCTTCAATGGCTCCACGGAACAGCAACTCTTCTACCAGAGGTGCCATGACGGCAATGGCGATGATGCCGAATACATTGCGGCTCATTCCTATGAATGTGTCTTCCACTAGGTTGGGCAGTTCTATGAATTCGCTGGCTACATTGCAGATGAACATGGCTGCTATAATGAAGGGAATACTCAATAAAATGGTTTTTGCAGGTACTTCAGTCCAGCTTGTCTTGTTGAATTGAACGTATTTAAAGTAGATCAGGTGCCAGATCATGGCTATTCCTGCCAGTACCATAACGAGTCCTGTCATAGAGGCTGTATTCTTACCTGCGGCATAAGCCAGATTATCATTTTCTGAAATTTCGTTCATCACTTTAATAATTCCCGCCGGAAGTCCTACCAGGAAGGTGAAAGCTAACTGATAAGCGAAGTAATAAAGTACTAATTTAATTGCGCGTCCCATAATAGAATGTTTATTGGTTTAAAATGGATTTGAATTAAGGGGTAGGACGGACTTCCGCATCCGTCCTGAGGGTATCTGTTTCTTTAAGTAAGCATCCTTGGGTTTCTCTTTGGTGCGATCAAAATCATGGTTGTTTTCATCTGGTTGTCTTTTAAATTTGGTTGATTTGTTTTTAGTTCATCAAGTGAGCAATGGCATGTTTGCATGGAACGTACCAATGGTTCATGAATAGGATAAGAAATGCTAAAATAAGGATAATTGCGCTTTTTTTGTTGTGCTCTTTGGGCCAGTGGGGTGTTGACAGGAATCTTGGTCAGGACCAGTCTTCCCAAAGCTATTCCCAAGCATACCCAAGCCTAATCCTATTTGCGGATATAAAAATCCGACCATCATTCCTATGTACATTCCTATGGTTTGCCACAGGCTGGTCGCATTCTTATTTTGGGTTTGTGTTTCATTCAAAGTTTCCATTACTTTTTGTTTTGTGTGTCGGCCAACAAGTTTGCGTTGTTGCCTTCACGGTAAATACTTTCTTGTTTGTTATGGTTGAAAGTGCTCTCTTTGGCGTTCCATTCAGCGTAGTTGAGTTTGATTTCATAGACTCCGGGAGTTACGGTAAGCAGATAGGCCGGCTTCCACAGTTCCCGGTAAGCATCCCAGCGATAAGCTTTTTTCTCAATTACCTGACCATTTTCATCGTGTTTGTACTCATACTTCAGTTTGCGTGTCAATGTTTTGCCGTCTTCATTCAGTGTGTATACGGTTGTGTTTGTGTCATTCTGACCGTAGATGTACTTTGTGTTTCCTGTTTGTGCGTTTGCTGTTGTTGTACAACTCATCATTACTACTGCAATTGCTGCTAAAACTGATTTTAATACTGACTTTTTCATTTTTACTTCGTGTTTTAATGTTTGTGTTTATTCTTTCTTGTTTCTCGATATTCATTTATCGTTTATCGATATGCAAATGTATATCTTATTTTGATACTACAAAAGAAAAACGAAAAAAAAATATCGAAAAACGATAAAAATATATCTTTTTTTCGTGCTTTGTAGGATGGAAGTGTATGAAGAAACAGATTTTATGCAAGAAGTGACTGGTATCGGTGAGTTAATTCTTCCGATAGCATTTGCGTTCACTGGCAGGGGCGATTTTGTCTGCCCGAATTACATAGAATGAACTGTTTTCGAGCAGGCAAAACTGACTGTAAACGAAGATGTGTAGAAAGAGTAGTTTGAAAGGGGGAAGGCTGTACAATGCCCCCTTGTATTTAGAGAAGAATTTTGGCCGTTTTTTCCCGGTCTTTATGCATTTGGGCAATGAGTGCATCTATAGTGTCATATTTTTCTTCAGGGCGAAGATACTTTACGAACTCAATGCGCATTTCTTTGTGGTAGATATTCTCCGAAAAATTGAGGATGTTCACTTCAATACTTAAATTGTTGCCGTTATTGATAGTAGGGCGGTGTCCTATGTTCAACATTCCTGCCCATTTTTTTCCTTCCACATATACATATACTGCATAAACTCCTTCCGAGGGAATTAATTTGTCGCTACAATCCACTTGCAGGTTAGCTGTAGGGAATCCTATTTTTCTGCCTACTTTGTAGCCATCTACCACTGTTCCATCCAGATAGTAGTTATACCCCAGGAATTTGGCAGCCTGACTTACTTCACCTTCTTTTAATAGTTGGCGGATGACTGAAGAGCTGATTTTGCCCTCTTTGTCTGTGTAAGCTCGCGCGCGTACTATATATATGTTCAGTTCCTCACCATAACGGCAATAATCTTCAAAATTTTCACTGCGGTTGTGACCGAAACGATGGTCGTAGCCTATAACTAATGTATGGATATTGAACTTGTTACGTAGCAACTGCATAAACTCTCGAGCCGAAAACAGTGAAAGTTCCTGTGTAAAAGGGAGAAGAAAGCAGTAATCTACTTGCATCGTTTCCAATAATTCGAGTTTCTCTGTTGGTGAAGAAAGTAATTGCGGACGATAAGCGGTTTGTATCACTTGTCTGGGATGTACAGGAAAAGTGATCAATGCAGAATATAACCCATCCTTGGCAGCGACCTCTTTTACTTGATTAATAAGAAAGCGGTGTCCGCGATGCACTCCATCGAAGAAGCCGATAGTGGCAACTGAAGGAGGCAATGTTTGATGGTTTATATCTGATATTATTTTCATTATTCAAAAAGTGAACTTAAATCTTCTCCAATATGGTAATGATAGGACTGTATGCCAAGCGATATTGCTGCCTGGCAATTGATTGCCGAGTCATCTATAAAAAACGTTTCTTCGGGCAAGATGTTTGCTTCTTTCATCATTTGCTCATAAATGTCTTTTTCCGGTTTGGCCTTGTGCATTTCAAAAGACAGAAAAATATCTTCAAAAAAGTCATTTACACGGAATCCCCGATAACAGAACATTTGCTCACAGGCATAATCCCAATGTATCCGGTTGGTATTACTAAGCAGGTAAACCATATAATGTTCGCGTAACTTTAGCAATAAGTCCAGTTTTTCACGAGGAATATCAAGTAGCATCAGGTTCCACATATCATCAATTTCATGGTCGGACAGGGCTTCGCTGACCTCCTTACGAATGGCTTTCCGGAATTCTTCCGGGCTGATTTCACCCAATTCAAATTGGGAAAGAAACCTTTTCCCCTGAACTGGCATGCCTGTTTCTCTATATCTTGAAATCCTGCTTTACGAAAAGCATTCAGGCAATTGTCAAAATCCAGATTTATTAATACTCCTCCTAAATCAAAAACGACATTTTTAATCTTACTGTCCATAACTCTTTATGTGCTTTATTCTCTTTTTTAGTCTTTTTTCTGTATTCGTTTTATCCAACGGTAGATTTCACCAATCCACAATACGAATGACGTTCCTGCGATAATATAAACCCAAGTCATGAAATTCATAGGTTCGGTACGGAACACTTTACCTCCGAACTCGACAATCAGAATTTGTCCGACTAAAATAATGATAGCCACACTTAGCATGCCTAATGCATGACGGGAATCCTTGAATACAGAATGGTTGGTCCCGAAAACACTGGCATTAAATAGATTCCAGAATTGCAGCATCACGAAGATCGTGAAGAATTGCGTCAAAGCTTGTCCTACTAAATCTGCTGGCATCTGTTTGATAATGACAATTAATGTCATCAGTATGGCAAGGAAGCAGAAGCCTACACCTAGTATATTTTTACGCATGGCTTTAGTGATGATGAAATCATCGGTCTTGCGTGGCTTTTCATTCATGACGTCTGCACTGGGGGGGAATAGATGCTAAGGCCATGGCGGCAAAAGTGTCCATAATAAGATTTACCCAAAGCATTTGTGTTACGGTCAGTGGTAGTTCTGTACCAAAGAAAGCCCCTAATAAAACACTGGCTAATGCGACTACGTTGATAGTCAGCTGGAATACGATGAAACGCTGAATGTTTTTGTAAAGAGAGCGTCCCCACATTACTGCGGTAGCGATACTGTGGAACGAGTCATCCAATAGGGTTATGTCACTTGCTTCCTTGGCTACTGACGTACCGGTTCCCATAGAAAGACCTACTTGAGCGTGATTCAGTGCAGGAGCATCGTTTGTTCCGTCTCCGGTTACTGCTACTACGGCTCCTTTTTGCTGTAACAGTTGGACCAGACGTTGCTTGTCCATAGGACGCGCACGACTCATTACTTTCAAGTCAAGTACGCGGTCCAGAGCTTCTTCATCGCTTAATGCAGCAAACTCTACCCCTGTTATGCGGTTCCGGTCTGTATCTTCAGGTTTCCATAGCCCTATTTGGCGGGCAATTTCGGTAGCTGTTCCCGGGGTGTCGCCTGTAACAATTTTCACACCGATACCTGCCGACTGACATTTCTGTACGGCTTCCGGTACATCCGGACGAATAGGGTCGCTGATAGCTACGATACCTAGGAAAATCATATTCCCTTCATTGACTAGTTCGGCACAATCGTTACCGGAGTCTTCGGGGATAAATTTATAAGCTAATCCTAAAGTACGCATTGCCTTGTTCTGATAGGCCAGCAGATCGGCATTGTAATGAGAGCCTGTTCTTCGGAAGAGAGGTTGCATTTTCTCATTACAATTTCGGGAGCTCCTTTTATATAGAGTACCTTTTTCTGCTGGATAGGTGAATCTACTAATGTAGCCATATACTTACGTTCTGTAGAGAAAGTAAGTTGATTGATAACTTTTGCATTTTCACGTAATTCCAAATAGTTCTTGCCCTGTTCATTCAGCCAAAGCAATAAGGCTATTTCAGTAGGATTACCTACTCCGGATGGTTTCTTGTTTTCTCCTGTTTCTTCAAGGAAAGCTGTGGAGTTGGCACTGATCCCTTCAGCTATTAAATCTGCTTTGGTGGCATCAAGTTTCGCTTCATGTACCTGCATCAGGTTTTGTGTCAATGTACCTGTTTTGTCGGTGCAGATCACAGTAATGGCCCCCATTGTTTCACAAGCATGCATTTTACGTACCAGATTATTGGTTTTCAGCATACGGCGCATATTTAGTGCAAGACTTAAGGTGACACTCATCGGTAAGCCTTCAGGAACGGCTACTACAATTAAAGTGACAGCCATCATGAAATATTTCAATACAATGCGGGCTATTGCCATCCACCCATGCCAGTCTGTTATTTCATTTACGCTGAGGTAGGAGTAAAGGTCTTTAGTTGTGAAAACGATAAAGGTAAGCGTGGCAATGGTAAAACCTATTTTTCCGATGAAACCCGCCAATTTTGTCAATTGGATATTCAATGGAGTCTCTTCTTCACTTTGTTCGGTGGCCTGACGTGCTACCTTACCTATTTCGGTGGAATCACCCACACGTTCTACCTTCATTATTCCATGTCCGTCAACTACTGTGGTACCACGCATCACTTCATTGCTGGGATAAGTGGCTTCTTCATCAAATAGTTCTTCATGGATGGTTTTATTGACCATTAATTCTCCTGTCAAGTTGGATTCATTCACTTGCAGGGAAATAGCTTCCAGTAAGATTCCGTCGGCAGGAATCTCCTCACCGGTATTCAGAACTACGATATCACCTACTACAATCTCCTTACGGGGAATTTCCCGTACTTTCCCATTTCTGATTACTGTAACTGGTGTTTCTTCGCCTACAGCGTTCAGTAAGTCAAACTTCTTATTCGCATCGTATTCAAAGTAGAATCCGATACCGGTTGCCAGAAAAATAGCAAAGAAAATGCCGATTGTTTCCGCATACTCATTTTCAATAATGGCAATCACTAAGGAAAAGAATGCTGCGACTAAAAGAATACGTATAACCGGGTCGCGGAACTTTTCCAGATAAAGTTTCCACATGGAAGGACGTTTGGGAGGTGTCAAGAGGTTATTCCCATACTTCTCTCTACTGATAAGGACTTCTTTGTCCGAAAGCCCTGTTAGGGCTGTTTCCTGTTTTTTTTGTGCCATACGGCTTAGCAAAATTAATTAATGGTGCACAAAAATACAATTTATATCCTTACGAATAAGGGAATTAAATCTTTTTATCAAAATTTGGGCGATAAATCTTGCAAGTTTCAAGGGAATATACTACTTTTGCACCTGCTAACAGGAAATTGTGGCACGGACTTGTAGCTCAGTTGGTTAGAGCAACAGACTCATAATCTGGAGGTCCCTGGTTCAAGCCCAGGCTGGTCCACAAACTAAAAGGCTGATTCCTAACGGAATACAGCCTTTTTTGTTTGCAGACCCTCCAGATATAAATCTGTTGCTCTTGGTTGATTTACTCCCTAATATATAGCTGTTGTTTCACTATTGTTTCTCTATCTGATACCATGCCACTTCCATTTTCTCTGTTTTAGAGGTACGCCATTTCATAAAGTCCAAGTCTTCACTTTGCCGAGTTCCCATTTGCAATGACAAGGCAGTGCCACCTACCAAGAGATAGGATTTGATGCAGTCCAACTTAGAAACAGCTTCAAAAACTTGCAGCGTGTGTGGAGCTAAACCTTTCATGCAAACATTTTAGTAAATTTACATAATAAATTCAGTGTTGATCTCAGAACTTACACAGAAATAATTAGCGTGTTGATAATGAGTTAGATTTACATTTGTTACTCTTGTTACAGGAATCATGAACAGAATTTCTTTCTCTTAGTATAAAATCATGAGCACATTATATACTCTAAAACTGAAAATGTGGATATTACCCTTAAAAAGTAGGATGAAAATTTGTACGAAACGGGAAGATGGCTTTATCTTTGAAGAATATTAAAGATAGCCGGACTTTTTATTTCGGTGGAATATAGAGGTTGTTAGTATAAAAATAAAAAATTAAATTTAGGTTGTATGGTTAAACGTTATGGTTGTGCAGGCATTTTATTGTTTGCAATGGATTATTTCCTTATTGGCACAGGACAATGCTGTGGCTAAAGAGATGGCTATAAAGATAGCCGATCGTATTGTTGCTTCTACGGTTTATGAATTCAAGGATGTAAAAACAGGTAAAGTATACACTTCTTTGGATAATGTTTCTTTAAATCCGGATATACGTGTCAATAGTAAATATTTGAATTGGCATTATACAAACGGAGTAACAAATATGGCTTTGATGGAGTTGGGTGATAAAATACAGAACCGGAAATATGAGGATTATGTGCTGAAGAATATGAAGTTCATTTTTGATAAGACTAACCAGTCCTATTTTCATCGTTTGTATGATAAGACTTTCCGTGAAGGAGGATGGAGAGCGGTTCCCCGTCTTACTTGGCATATGATTTATAGAAACAAGCGTTTGGATGACAACGGTCCTATGGGGGCTAGTTTGATAACTTTGAACCAGCGTCATCCGGATGATGCTTTTCAAAAATATATTGAAACAACCAATCATCATATTATGGTTTCAGAACCTCGTTTGGCCGATGGAACTATAGCCCGTTTATGGCCTCATGAAAATACAATTTGGGCAGATGATGCGTTTATGGCGGTGTCTTTTATTTCCCGTATGGGAGAGGTTACTGGTGAAGAAGTATTTTGATGATGCGGCCAATCAGATATTGAATTATACACGATATTTGTGGTGTCCTGAAAAACAGATTTATTATCATTGCTATCATACGGATAATAAGGAACATGGAGTGGCGCATTGGTCCCGGGCCAATGGATGGATTTTTATGGCGACAGCCGATCTGTTGGCAAGAATGCCGGAAAATCATCCTATGCGTGAGGATGTGATAAAGAATTTCCAGATGCAGGCTAGTGGGGTAGCGCGGTATCAAGGGAAAAACGGTTTGTGGCATCAGTTGTTGGATAAAGAAGATTCTTATGAAGAAATTACCGGTAGTTCTATGTTTGTATTTGGCATAGCTAAAGGTGTGAAGGAAGGATGGTTGCATCCGGATTTCATTTATGTAGCATGGCAGGGATTCAAAGGAATATTGTCAAAAATTTCAGAGAATGGTGATGTGACGGCTATTTGTGTCGGTACAGGTATTATGCCTTCCACCGTATTTTATTATAATCGTCCCACTCAGGAAAATGATCCGATGGGTGAAGGGCCTGTGTTACGCGCTTTGGTGGAAATGATTGATGCGCCTAAATACACGGAGATTAGTGCGAATGATCAGTATGATAAGATAAAATAAGAAAGAGATTAATTTACCCGTTGGCAAGCTGAGCTTAAGTTGTCAACGGGTATATGTTAGAATGTTAAATCAAAACGCCCTTCTGTCACTCTTCTTCCTTCAAAAGTTCCGCTGATTATTCTGTTGTTCAAATCAAAGCGGGTAATATTGACAATGCCGTCTTCCAGTCTTTCTTCTTGTTTATTACCATCTTTGAATACGGCGTCGGTATAGATAGTCTGGTCATTATCCATCTTTTCAAGAGCACTGTAAACAGTGATATTTTTTTCTTTCGGGTCAATGATATTGAAAGAAATAGACGTATTGTCATCTACCCAAACGTATACATGGACTGTTGCTTTTTCATCTTCATTATAAGCAGGATAGTAGGATGCTTTATGGTCCGGCCCATAGCGTTGTCCTGTATATATCCAGCCGTCTATCAGACAGCCAAAGGTATTGGCACCTGTCTGAGTGGCAGGCGGCATGAGAGTAGGATCTGCTGAAAAGTCTTCTCCATCGCAGGCACAGCATAACGCGACAGTTAATATTATTGTAATAAGATATTTAATCATAGTCTGAATCTTTTAAAAGTGATAGTTAATACCTGCCGAGAAAGATAATTGAGAAATGTCATCCGAACCGTTCATCGGATAATGTGGTTGTACCATCCATTCTTTATGATGATAGCGGACGGAATATTCACCGGAATACGCCAGGATATAGCTTATCCTTGCACTGATCCCCCAATGGGTGAAAAGGTGGTATTCTCCGCCTACTCCAAAGTTTGCCGCCCATTTGTTCATGGATACTTTTCGTGGTTTATCATATACCATACTGTCGTCTTTATATAACTGGTATCCGGTTCCGGTAGTAAAATACCAATCGAATTGTTGTTTCAGCCAATGCAGAGAACTGTGGAGCAAAATAATGTGTTTGAATCTTGTCTGTGGTATTTGTCGTGTTGCCTGTATACCGGCTGCCTTGATAAAGTATTCCGAATCCGGCTCTAATGGCAGGCTTGTTTCCTACCAGGTAAGTATAACTTCCTGACCAACCTATGCCGTTGCGCAAATTCGAGGAATATCCTGCTATTCCTATCAGCTTTCCGGTGTAGAGGGTAGGACCTGTCTGAAAGGATAGAACGGATCGTTTGTCAGTGCCGGATTGTGCATATAGCGATGTTGGACACAGCAGCGTGGCTACTATAATAAAATATAGTTTGTTTTTCATGGTCATTGTGTTTATCTAGGTGGGTACAAAAATAATAAATCATTGGAAATAACAGCATTAATAGTTTTCTTATTTTAAGTAATCCGTGAAAAATGTGATAGATTAACACTTTCCTGCCATCTTTATTCCATTCATTCTGTTTTCTTATGAAGATTATTCACTTTAAAACCTTATAGTTTATGAAACCAGTAGAATCAGACCGGTTGGATGCCGAAGAGCGTAGAGAACTGAGCAGTTCTGATTTCGGAATTCCTGAAGAGCGTGCTTTCCCGATGCCCGATGCGGCACATGTGCGGGCGGCGGAAGCCTATTTCCGTTATGCTAGTGATGATCAGAAGCCTGAGTTGGCGAGGAATATACTGGAAAAAGCGACTGAATACGGAGTGCGTGTAGAGAGTCCTGTGGTGCTGTCTTGGGCCGGGAAATAGTTGTTGTATAATGATTTGACCTTTTGTGTTGCTGAATATTGTGTAAATGTAGGTGCCGAATCGTGAAGGAAAGTTATTATTTAAATATTTTCCTAAGGAAATTTGTTATATAGGAAAGTATGGAATATATTTGGAAAAAGTTTCCTGAGGAAATAATTAAAGGAGATAACATAACAGAGTCCGGTTTTAATTATGAAGAAGAGTATGAAAAAAGAGTTTATAAAAAGGTATGGATGGACATTGCTTGGTATTGTGGCAGGAATGGTAGGAGGATATTTGTATTGGCGGTATGTAGGTTGCACCACTGGGACTTGCCCTATCACTTCTTCTCCTGTCAACAGTTCCATTTGGGGGGCGGCAATGGGGGGATTGTTGCTCAGTTCATTTATGCCGGAGCATAGAAAGATAAAGAAGGAGGAATAAGTATGAATAAAACGATTTTATTTTTTTTAGCCCTTGTGCTGGCTGCCACAACAGCTTGCGGCAGAGGAAGCAGTAATAATAACCCTGTAAAAGAAGAAACTATGGCAACAGAAGGAAATGGAAAGGTCATACATTTGACTAAAGCTGAATTTTTGGCGAAAGTATATAATTTCGAGAAAAACCCGGAAGAGTGGAAATATGAAGGTGACAAACCGGCTATTGTGGATTTCTATGCTGACTGGTGTGGTCCTTGCAAAATGGTAGCTCCTATTTTGGACGAATTGGCAAAAGAATACGATGGCCAGATTGTGATTTATAAAGTGGACACGGAGAAAGAACAGGAACTGGCAGGCGCGTTTGGTATACGGAGTATTCCGTCCATTCTGTTCATCCCTATGGAAGGAAAGCCGGAGATGGCACAGGGGGCCATGCCCAAAGCGTCATTTAAAAAGGCTATTGATGAGTTTTTATTGAAAAAATAAGTACTTTTGTGCAATAGCATCAAGAAGAAAGAGCAATATGGAAACTTTATGTAAAATAAGAGATCTCTATCGCGCTATTGCAGAATTTGAAACACGGTTTGAAAAGGCGCACCACCTTTGTCTGAACGAAGGAATGTTGCTGTGCTGTCTCTCCAGAAAGAAACGCCTGTCCTCGGGAGAGATAGCAGAGCAATTGGGGCTTTCTAATTCGAATACTTCTAAGGTTATCAGATCTGTAGAGGATAAAGGCTATATAGAGCGTAATTTGGGAGATTGTGACAAACGCCAGATGTATTTCTCGCTTACGGAGGAAGGAAAGAAAATACTGAAGGAGATGGAATGCTGTAATATTGAGATTCCTGAGTTACTGAGGTCTGTATTATAATAGTAAGAAAGATACCGCTGTAGATGAAGTCTGTTTTATTTTTATATCATTGCTGATAATGCTCTGTCCCGCTTTTCCGCAAAGCAGGATGGAGCATTATCTTGATTCTTTGGGATTGGTGAATGTAGGCCGGATGGACCCGACATTGAAAATAGATTTGATGTATACCCGTGCCGACAATTTTACCGGGAAAGTCCTTTATGAGGATTTGCAGGAGGCCTATCTTCATCCCGAGGCTGCCAAAGCCTTGTTGCAAGCGCAAAAGCGGTTGAAAGAGTTGTATCCCGGTTATTCTCTGATTATTTATGATGCCGCCCGTCCCATGTCCGTGCAGCAGAAAATGTGGAATGTGGTAAAAGGTACTTCCCAAAATATATATGTATCCAATCCGGCCCGGGGAGGAGGGTTGCATAATTATGGTTTGGCGGTGGATGTGAGTATTGCAGATGAAAAAGGAAATCCTTTGCCTATGGGGACCAAGGTGGATCATTTGGGCAAGGAAGCACACATAGATACCGAGGCGGCAATGGTACAGCAGGGAATCATTACAGCGCAGGAACGGAAAAACCGTTTGCTGCTGCGCCGGGTCATGACGGATGCGGGTTATAAACCTTTGCGCAGTGAGTGGTGGCATTTCAACTTCCGCAGTCGTGAAGAGGCAAAACGGAACTATAAAGTAATTAGATAAAGGATGGAAATATCAACAAAAACACTCCATTTCATCGAAGAACACAGAGAGGACGATACGCGTACACTTGCTTTGCAAAGTAAGAAATATCCCGATGTAGACATGGCGGCAGCTGTCACACAAATTGCCGGACGGCAGGTGGCGGCCCGCAAGATACCTTCATGGTATCCGGTTTCTGCATTATGGTATCCCCCTCATTTGTCTATGGAGCAATGTTCTTCCGAAGCAACTGCTTTGTATAAGGCCTCTTTGTTGGAAGGCGATACTTTTGCCGATTTAACCGGAGGTTCGGTATTGATTGCAGCTTTATCTCCCGGAATTTCAAGCAGGCTGATTATGTGGAAAGGCAGTCAGGACTTTGTGAGCTGGCTTTGCATAATTTCCCTTTGTTGGGGTTGGGGCACATTCGGATACACAACCGGGACGGGGTATCCTATTTGCAGGAAATGCTTCCGGTAGATTGCTTGTTTTTAGACCCTGCCAGAAGAGACGGACACGGTGGAAAGACGGTTGCCATCTCTGATTGCGAGCCGGATGTTACTGTTTTGGAGCCTTTGCTGGTTGATAAGGCAAAGAAAGTGATGGTGAAATTATCGCCTATGCTGGATCTGTCATTGGCATTGAACGAGTTGAAAACAGTTCGTGCGGTACACATTGTCGCTGTGAATAACGAGTGCAAGGAGTTATTGCTGATACTGCAAAAAGAGTCCGTTTCATCGGAGGTAAGCATCCATTGCGAACATATTGCAGGCAACGGGGAGAGCCGGCATTACACCTTTACCTTGAAGCAGGAAAAAACATCGCCCTGTCTTTTGGCCGATGAAGTCGGAACTTATTTGTATGAACCGAATGCCGCTATACTGAAAGCCGGTGCTTTTCGTTCTCTCACACAAACCTATCCTGTGGCGAAACTTCACCTCAACAGCCATTTATATACCTCTGTTTCTTTGGTTCCGGATTTTCCGGGACGTCGTTTCCGGGTTGAGGCCGTATCGGGTTTTGGAAAAAAGGAACTGAAAGCGTTCTTGATGGATATGGACAAGGCGAATATTACGATCCGCAACTTTCCATTATCGGTTGCGGAACTTCGCAAACGTTTGAAACTGAAAGAGGGAGGAGATGATTATATCTTTGCCACTACCTTGTCCGGCGGGCAGAAAGTCTTGATTAGAGGGAAGAAGTGTTAGTTTATAATCAGTTTGTAACCTATTCCCCTTACATTCACAATCCGTATGCTTTGGTCTTTGGACAGTTTATGGCGTAATTTCGTAATAAATACATGCAGGCTGCGTGAATTGAAGAAGCTGTCATCTCCCCATAGCTCCAACAAGATGCTTTGGCTGTTCACCACTTCATTCCGGTTCTCACACAGGCGTTTTAGGATTTCCGATTCCCGGTGGGAGAGTTCTTGTATGTTCCCTGCAAAATCCAGTTGTTGGGTGACGGAGTTGAACTGATATCCTCCGATGGTGTAGGTATTGGTTATTTCTTTTTCCACAAAAGCTTTGTGCATCAAGGCTTTGAGGCGTACAATAAGCTCCTGCATACCGAATGGTTTTTTCAGATAGTCATTAGCTCCCAGTTCAAATCCTTTTACTACATCATTGATGGCAGACCGGGCGGTGAGGAATAATACCGGGGTTGCTTTATCCGATTGGCGGATGCGGCGTACCATTTCAAAGCCATCCATACGGGGCATCATGACATCGGCTACCAATACGTCCGGTTTCTGTTCGAAAAACTTTCTTAAGCCTTCTTCACCATCTCCGGCGGTAGTAATGATAAAATCCTGTTCTTCCAGTGTGTCCTTGATAATCATGGCAAGAGTCTGTTCATCCTCTACTAATAAAACGTGTATCTTTTCCATTTGCTTATTCGGGAATTTTAAGTGTAAAGGTACTGCCTTTTCCTGTGCTGCTTTCCACGGAAACAGTTCCTTTATGCTGTTCTATCATTGTTCTTACATAATAAAGTCCTAATCCATATCCTTTTACATTATGCAGATTACCGGTCGGAACCCGATAAAACTTATCAAACAGATGTTTTTGTCTGTCGGCAGGAATACCTATTCCTTTGTCTTGTATCTTTAGCATTACATAAGCGTTACGGTCACCGTTGTATGGATTGTTGCAGCGTATTGCAGAAATGTAAATATATGCCTTTTCATCGGAATATTTTATAGCATTGTCTATCAGATTGCTGATCATGTTATACAGGTGCAAGCGGTCTGCACGTAGGGTTATGTTTTCTTCCATAATGAGTTTGAACTCAGTCGGCTTATCAGCTTTCAATCTATGTTGGCTGATCAGATTTTCCAACATAGGCCTCAGTTCGACAGGTTCATAGTTCAGACGGAAGTTCTTCCGTTGCTCCATACTCATGGAAAGGATCTGTTCCACCAGTCCGCTGAGCTGTTTCAGCTGGGTTTGGATAATCTGAAGATAGTTCTGTCGTTTCGTCAGGTTTTCTGCTCCGTTGAAGTTCAGTAATGCATCGTTGGCGGCGTAGGCTACGGCTATCGGAGTTTTCAGTTCGTGAGTAATGTTATGTGTGAAGTCCTCTTTCATTTCTTCTACACTTTTCTGCCTTAAGATGATACGGATAAGAAACCAGAATGATACCCCCAATATAATAATGATAAAGAAAGAGGTATAAAGTATCCCCTTCATTTGTTGCAAGACGATGGTATTTGTCGGTTCCACCCATAACCGGTATGCCATTTTGTTGTACAAGTCATAATTGTAATAGTAGCTCACTGCTTCTTTGCCCGGCCTGTATTTTGAGGTGAGCTGAGTCCTTGTACGACCGTGCTGTCTTGACGTAAATTCACTATTTCGATGCGGTGAGGCAGGTAGATGATTCCGCGCATGGCAAGTGTCCTTGTAAAAAGGCTGTCGAAAGTGTGCAGGTTGATTTCCGTGAAAAGGTCCAACTGGCTGTGGATACCCCGTTGGAAGTATTTGGTGAGCAGTTCCAGTGTACCGTTTTTGTCGATGGTAGTAGATACCGGTTCATTGATTTCCAGACCAAATCTTTTTTGCTGTTTGAAAGGCTCGGTTTCTATAACTTTGGTAATCAAAGCACTGCTGTCCAGATTGATACTGGATTCGATATAGCCATTTATGGTTTCGTTGCTTCGTTTCACGGAGTCGCACCGTTCCATCATTTCATTGTAGTCACTCACCTGTAATGTTTCTATCAGGCAATTGTCCATATCCTTCTTCATCGAGGTGTATAATCCTGTCAACCAATATGCCTGATAGGCAAAGACGCCTATCAGCGAAAGGATAATCAATGCGGCTATGGCTTTAAACGGTATCTTCATGGTTTGGCAAAAATAGGTACAAAATAAGTATTCTCTTTCTTTTGATAACACTAAATAAGACTTCATAAGCCGGCGGTAACACATACGGCACATTTTTCACCTTTACTTTGCATGGACATTAAAAATAAAACGATGATGAGGACAGTGATTATCTTTTGTTTATGCTTGTCGGCATTTGCGGCACAAGCGCAGAATGATGTGAATTATACCTATATGGACAGCCTTTTCCAACAATTGCCGGAGGTGTTGGTCAAAGGGGAGCGTCCGGTGGTAAAGGCCGAGCGGGGAAAGCTGGTCTATGACTTACCCCGTATGGTAGAGCGGCTTCCGGTGAATAACGCCTACGAGGCGGTAAAGGAACTGCCCGGCATCGTGGAACAAGATGGCAATCTCACTTTGGGGGGCGCAGTATTACTTTGGTAGTAAATGGAAAAGTAAGTACACTGGACAAGGACGATTTGAAGTCCGTGCTTCAGAATACCCCTGTCAGTCGTCTGGAGAAAGCGGAAATCATGTATGCTGCTCCGGCACGTTACCGCATTCGTGGAGCCATGGTGAATGTTATTCTAAAATCGAATATCGGGCAGAAGCCTTCTTGGTCCGGTGAAGTGGCGGCTATGTATGAACAGTCCCGCAGGGAAGACATTGCAGGCCGTGGAAATTTGCTCTACACTTCCCGGCGCTTTTCGGCGGATGTGATGTATTCATACGGGTTCAAACATACCACTTTCGGATTGGACAAACAGTCATGGCACACTATGGCGGGGGACGTACACGAGTTGGATTTGAAAACAGAGGCTAAAGGGTATGGCGGCCGGCATAACCTCCGCTTGGGGGCGGATTATGATTTCGGGAAGAAGAACTTGTTGAGTGTGGTTTACAATACACAATACCGCTATGGGCAGGACTGTACAAAAATGCGTGGAACAGCCCACAGTGATAAAACGGATGACGGTGACCGCCAGTTACATAATGTGGCGGCCGATTATCAATCTTCTTTCGGCCTTTCGGCAGGAATGGATTTCCTTTTTTTCTCCAATCCGTCACAGACCTTTCTGGAGAAAGATATGCAGGATGTCAGCCGGACATTGAATTATGACAGCAACCAACGTATCAACCGCTGGTTATTCTATGCCAACCAGCTTCATTCCTTGCAAGGTGGAACCGAGATAAATTATGGTGTAAAGTACACTGCCACACACGATAACAGCTACCAGTTCTATCGGGATGGTGAAACAGGAGCCTTGATTCCCGATAATTCCGAGAAACTGCTTCGAAAAGAATATACTCTGAATATGTACACCGGCGCTTCACATAGTTTTGGGAAGAAGTTCTCTGCCGAAGTTTCCTTGGCCGCAGAGCTTTATCATGCCGGGGAACGCCATAGCTGGATGCTGTATCCCATTGTAAACACAACTTATACTCCGGCAGATGGACATACCTTGCAAATGTCTTTCACCAGTAATCGTAAATATCCCGCTTACTGGCAGTTGCAACCTATTATACAGTATGTGGACAGCTATACCGAGGCTCATGGAAATCCCGACCTGAAGCCAAGTTCCAATTATTCGCTCGACTTGAATTATCTGTATAAGAATAGATATATGATAGGGGTGAATTACAATTACACACCCGATTACTTTGTGCAGCTCCCTTATCAATTGCCCGACCGTCTGGCGGAGGTGAATCAGTTTGTGAATTATGATTTTCAGAAAAGATGGACCATACAGACTATGGCTTCTTATAAAGTGAGTACATGGTGGAACGGGCGCATTTTTGCTTTCGGCCTGTTCTCTCATGACAAGAACAGCCATTTCCATGATATTGCATTCAACCGGCATAAATTCAGCGTCATTCTGAATACCACAAACACATTCATCTTATCGAAGAAACCGAATATCATAGGTACGTTGGCTGGTTTTTACCAATCACGTGCCATACAAGGGGTGTATAACTTAAGTCCTATTTGTAATGTTTCGACTTCACTTCAGTGGGCTTCTCCGGATGGAAAGACGAAGGTGATATTGAAAGGAAATGATATTCTTAATACATCGAATATGACCACCCGGCTGGCGTGGGGGCAGCAACGGAACCGGACAGAAATGAATTGGGACAATCGTAGCTTTACATTTTCATTCCTCTATAAATTCGGCGGATACAAAGAGAAGAAACGTACCGATGTCGATACCAAGCGGCTGGGACGATGATTTTTTAGTGGTTAGTAATCACTAACCACTAATCACTAGTTCGCCATTTTTGCCTTGAAAGCCAGCGCATACATACGCATCTGTTTTACCATTGCCAGCAAGCCATTGCTGCGGGTGGGCGACAGATGTTCCTTCAAACCTATCTTCTCTATAAAGTATAAATCACTGCTTAATATTTCATCCGGAGTATGTCCGCTGACTACTTTGATAAGCAGGGCAATGATACCTTTTACAATCAAGGCGTCACTTTCCGCCTGGAACACCACTTTGCCGTCTTCCATATCGGCTTGCAGCCATACGCGGCTCTGGCAACCGTCTATCAGGTTTTGTTCTGTTTTATATTCGGGGGCGAGTGGTTCCTGCTCGTTACCCAAATCTATGAGCAATTGATACTTGTCCATCCAGTCATCAAAATCACTGAACTCTTCTATCACTTCGTTCTGAAGTTCGTTTATTGTTTTCATTATTTTATCATTTATTTCTCATTATAAATCACATCCATCACTGTTTGTCCTACCGCTTTCAGCGTGTTACGGTCAATGTTTTCCATCGTATCGTTTACCGTATGCCAGAAAGAGCCGAAAGAACTTTGCGGATTGTCGGCATCATAGTTAATGATGTCCACACACGGGATACGCGCCAACTTGTTGACATAGATATGGTCGTCCACCGTCTCACCGCCGTCTTCTTTTACAAAATATTTGCCATATCCCAGCTCATGTGCCTTTTTCCAGATTTTCTTCATTTCGGAACGGGCGGTGCGGGCCGAGTAACCTTCATAATAGAACGTGGCATCTTTTCCTCCTACCATATCCAGCAAGATTCCATAGCGTGCATTATAGTTCTGAACATGTGGGGTACGTGCCCAGTATTGTGATCCAAGACACCAAGTGTCCTGTTTGTACTTGCCGTCATAAAATTCGGGAATTCCATAATCCTCCGAATCGAAAAATACGATATCTATACCTAGGGCAGGTTGTTCCTTCTGTATCTGACGGGCGATTTCCAGCAGCACTCCCACACCGCTGGCACCATCATTCACTCCCAGTATAGGAGTATGGTGATTCTTCGGGTCGGGATCATTGTCGGCATACGGGCGGCTGTCCCAATGGGCGCAAAGCAGGATACGTTTTTTACTTTCGGGCTTGTAAGCACCGATAATGTTGCGTGATTTCAGTATCGTACCGTCGTATGCTATCAGATCGGCATATTGATTGTATACTTTGGCGCCGAACTTTTCCAATTGTCCTGCCAGATATTCCCCACATTCTTTGTGCGCCTGTGTGTTGGGAACACGGGGACCGAAGTCTGCTTGTACCTGAATGTACTGGTAGGCGCTGTCTGCATCGAACTCGGGAGCCTTGATCACTTCTTTGTCTACGGTTTCTGTCCGGTCGTTTCTGCTTTTACTGTTTCCGCACGAAACGGCTGTCAATACAAGCAGCAAGAACGGGATTACTAAAACATTTCTTATCTTCATACTTATTCTTCTGTTATTTATTTGTGCATTATCCTTTATATGGAAGGGGGCTGCGCCGCAAAGTTACGTTATTTTCTTTGTACTTCTTCCATAACGCGCAGGAAGTTTCCACCCCAAATGAGGCGGATATTTTCTTCACTGTATCTTTCCAACAGCAGCCGGCGTGTAAAGTTTATCAATTCTGATGCCGAAGCGCAGCCTGTGATGCCGCCGTCACCGTCAAAATCGGTTCCTATCCCTACATGTTCTATGCCCATGACATTTACCATGTGGTTCAGATGCTCGATGGCATCCTTGATGGTAGCTTCTCCGTTCTTGCGCAGGAATCCGCCATACATACATACCTGTGCCACCCCCCCCTTGGCTGCCAATGCTTTCAACTGGTCATCCGTCAGATTGCGCGGATGGTCGCAAAGGGCACGGGCCGAAGAATGAGAGGCTACGATCGGTTTGCCGCTGATTGCCAGTGCATCATAGAAACTTTTCTCTCCGGCATGAGAAACATCTACCATCATTCCCACACGGTTCATTTCTTTTATCACCTGTTCACCGAATGTGCTTACGCCCAGTCCTTCCTCATTATAACGGGCAGAGCCGCAGATATCATTATTTCCGTTGTGGCAAAGTGTCATGTACACCACGCCACGATGGCGGAAACGTTCTACATTCGTGATATCCTTGCCAATGGCATATCCGTTTTCAATGCCCAGCATGACAGCCTTTTTCCCTGCTTTTTTCAAACGGCACAGATCAGCGGGAGTATATGCTATATCTACGGCTGTACAGTTCTTGGCAACCATCTCCTCTATTTCGTTCAGGATGCGGTCTGCTTTGGCAGTAGCGGCCGATAAGGCTTCATCGGTACGTTCCAATTGCTTCAGGTAAGCCACCATGATGGTTGCGTCCAGATGTCCTTCCGTCATCTTATGCAGGTCTACCAGGATTTTCTTGTCACGGGTGGCGAAGTTTATTCCTTGATCGAAGAACATGGGAGTGTCGCAATGTGAATCCAGCGTTATCATGCGGCTGTGAAGTTTTTTGGCTTCTCTGAAAGAAGTGGATTCCTGTATAAGCCAGTGGAATACCGGCATCATACAGGTATTGTTTTCCAGAATGAAACATTCCGGATGCCATTGCACTCCCATCATGGACTTGCATTCGGTAGATTCCATCGCTTCAATGACTCCGTCGGATGAGCGGGCAGTTACCCTGAAACCCGGCGCAACCTCCTTTACCGCCTGATGGTGAAACGAATTGACCGGCAATATTTCTGTTTCAAACAATTTATAGAGTAAGGAATCTTTCTCTATCCGGACCGTATGCGAGGCATATCCCCGTCCCAAATCCTGATCGTGTTTGATCCGTTCCCCTTCCATCTGTACGTGGATATCCTGATACAGGCTGCCTCCAAAAGCGGCGTTCATCACCTGTATGCCGCGGCATATTCCCAGAATCGGTATCTGCCGGTCGGCGGCCAGTTTGGCAAGCAATAACTCCTGACGATCCCTCCGGGGATTTATACTGTGTAATTCCTTTATCGGTTCTTCTCCAAGGAACAAGGGATTGATATCCGCACCGCCGGTCAGTAGCAAGCCATCCAATGCATTCAGTGAGTTTATCAAACTGTTAGTTTCGTCAACAGGAGGAATAATGAAAGGAATACCTCCTGCTTTCAGAATGGAAGTGAAATATCCTTCCAGCAAAGTACATGCGCCTTCCTGGAAGTTTCCGGTAAGCCCTATGACTGGAGCATCTTTGTGGCAGGGAAAGGTGCGGTGTATGGCATCGTACTCGGCTGAAATGTCAAATGTTTGAAACGTTTTCATAAGTTAAATTATTCGTAGAAACTAAGCAAAGATAGGGATAAATTCAGATTTATTTTTCATATTTGCTAAAAATCTAATGACCATGGAACCTATACAAGACTTCGCCGGCTTGATATGCCGTTTGCGTTCGTTGAAGGAGCGGAAACGTGTGGTGGTTGTTTGCCCCAATGACCCTCATACCGAATACGTTATAACCCGCAGTTTGCACGAAGGCTTTGCCGATTTCTTATTGGTGGCGGATACGCCCCATTTGCTGAACTCGGAATATATCCGCCTTCAATATCCGGATCATGTGAAAGTATACGAGGCGACAAGTCCCGATAAAGCAGCCCAGGAAGCTGTTTCGCTGATACGTGAGGGACATGCGGACGTGTTGATGAAAGGGATTATCAATACGGATAATTTATTGCGGGCCGTGCTTAATAAGGAACATGGTATCCTGCCGAAAGGGAATGTGCTGAGCCATATCACGGTGGCACAGATCCCGATGTACAAGAAATTGCTGTTCTTCTCGGATGCGGCGGTCATTCCCCGTCCTACCTTGGAACAATTCGAGGCGATGCTGCGGTATGATCTGGAGGTATGCCGCCGCATGGGAATAGAAGCTCCCCGTGTGGCCTTGATTCATTGTACGGAAAAGTAAACGAGAAATTCCCTCATACACTGGATTATGTGACTTTAAAGGAACGTGCCGCCGCCGGTGCTTACGGAAACATGTACTTGGACGGACCCATGGATGTGAAGACGGCATGTGATGCGCATAGCGGTGAGGTGAAAGGAATCAGCTCGCCGGTGGTGGGACATGCGGATTTGTTGATCTTTCCCAATATCGAGTCGGGAAATACATTCTATAAAACGGTGTCGTTGTTTGGTGACGCCAACATGGCAGGCATGTTGCGAGGTACTACTTCTCCTGTAGTGGTTCCTTCGCGTGCCGATTCCGGTAATTCGAAATATTATAGTCTGGCATTGGCCTGCGTGGCCGGATAAAACCTTTAAATTATGAAGATATTTGTGATTAATCCGGGCTCTACTTCTACCAAAATAGCCCTTTTCATCGATGAAAAGCCGGTGTGGGCGGCAGGGGCCCATCATACTGCGGATGACTTGTCGGAGTTTCACCACGTCAACGAACAGTATGCGTACCGTAAGGACTTTGTATTGCGATTGCTTGCCGAGGCGGATATTCCGTTGGATTTTGATGCCGTCATTGCCCGTGGCGGTCTGCTGAAGCCTACGCCCGGCGGGGTGTATGCCATTAACGAACAGATGAAACACGATTTGCTCAACGCCCGGATGGAGCACGCCTGTAATTTGGGCGCGCTGATTGCCGATGAAATAGCCCGGGAATGCCATTGTCCCGCCTACATTGCCGATCCCGAAGTGGTAGACGAGCTGCAACCGGCCGCCCGCCTGACGGGAATACCGGAGATAGAGCGCATTTCCATCTTCCATGCCTTGAACAGTAAGGCGGTATCGCGTAAATATGCCGCTTCCATCGGGAAACATTATGAAGAGTTGAATCTGATTGTGGTGCATCTGGGGGGTGGCATATCGGTGGGTGCCCATTGCAAAGGACGGGTGATTGATGTTAACAATGCCTTGAACGGTGAGGGGCCGTTTTCTCCCGAACGTGCGGGAACCATTCCTGCCGACCAGTTGGCGGAATTGTGCTTCAGCGGTAAGTATACGTTAAAGCAGATCAAGAAGATGCTGAATGGCAAAGGGGGGCTGACTGCCCATCTGGGTATGAATGATGTGGTGACTATTGCCCGGAAAGCTTCCGAAGGCGAGGAGCCTTATAAAGGGGTATTGGATGCGATGCTCTATACGGTGGCGAAACAGGCAGGGGCCATGTATGTCACGCTCCGTGGGCAGGTGGATGCCATTATTCTGACGGGAGGCATTGCCCATAGTGATTACTGTGTAGGGATTCTCAAGGAACAGATTGATTATCTGGCGCCGGTTGTGCTGATGCCCGGTGAAGACGAGATGGGCTCGCTGGCTTATAATGCGTTGGGAGCCTTGAAAGGTGAGCTGCCTTTGCAGGTTTACCGGCCGGAATAAGAAGATGGTGGTACATCGGAATTAAAATAAGCGATAAAATTGTTCAAATCCTTCATGGAAGGGTAATGTGTTGATATACAGAAGGCTATTATGAAGGAATCATTATAAATTCCTTCATAATAGCTTCAGGGATGTTTTTACCCGGCCAGTGCTACCAGTTTATACATATTTCCTGTTGTGGTATGCATCCGTTCCGCTCCCAGGGAATTCATGATTCTTCCCATTTTGTTTATCGTGATGCCGCGCATGGCTGCCGGATATCGTTTCAGCAGGATATTGAACAAGCATACTGCCGAGTAAAGTTTGAAGTCTTCCCCTTTCTCCGGCAGTCTGAAACAATGGAGAATCATTTCCGCTTCGGTAGGCAAGGCATAATAGGCCTGGTTGCGCAGTTTCAGCTCGGATTCCTCCGCCGCCGAGAACCAGTAACGCTTTCCCTCGTCCAGTTCTGCTTTCAGCTGGGCGAAAAGCTGTTTGTGCTCCAGTGGCGAGCAGTCTATCTTCTCCTTTACCTCGGCAAAGAAATAACGGCGGCTTCCGCTGGGGTCGGTGAGCAGCGCTTTCCGGTTACTGGTGCCGATGAACGAGGCCATCCGGGGCAGATGGCTGTAGGACGAGCGGTGCGACTTGCGGAAATCCAGTTTTTTCATTTGCATCAGATTTTTCAGCAATGGCAGTTTCTGTGGTGAAAGACGGTCGTACTCATCCAGATTAATCAGTCCGAAGAAAGCCAGCTTCTGCTCGCATCCTGCCTGTCCGGTCAGTTCGAAGCTGTCCGTATAGTAGTCTTTCAACGAATCGGGCATCAGCAATTCGCAGAAAGTGGATTTGCATCTCCCTTGCTCGCTGCTCACCAGCATGGGGGCCACAGCGTTGGCGCACCGGTCCATGCGTCCGCTCCACTGGGCAGTTACGCCCAGCATCCAGCGGTGGAAACTGTTCACCCAGAAATCTTTCGTAGATATGCGTTGTGCCAGCGGAGTCACGCGGTCCTTGCCGTCCCATTCGGGAAGGGTGTTCATATAGGAAAGTAACGGATGATAGTCCGGCATCTGCTCCGAGTTCACGAACCGGCTTACATCCTTGTCCCAGCAGTTGATGTGACGTGCACGTGCTTCCAGGCACAGGCTGTTCAGTGTGCGCTGGCTTATTACCTTATATATAGGTGTGTCAGCGTCTTTTTTGCAACATTCCGTTTGTTCCGTCAGTAGGTTGAAGCGGAAGTGGTATCGGCTCAGCAAATATTGTTCCAGTTTTTGCTGTACTTGCTCCGTTTCCGGTTTCTTCTGCATTGATAATGAGGTAGATGAACTCTTCACTGTCGGACTTATCACTACATTCGAGGAAGCAAGCTTCTTCATTACTTTGTTCAATAACTTTTTATCCATTATTTGTTGTTTTAGGTTTCCGTTGGAACAAAGATACTGTGTAAAATAGCGTTTTGCAAGTGTTTTTCGTGGGGTTTTAGAGAAAAGTGACTAAGCGTAAACATCCTGAATAACAAGCTGTTTCGTCCGGTTGATTACACGATATCTTCCTTTTGATTCAGTTGTTTCACTTAAGTGATGAAGTTTGAGCACTATAGTGATGAAAGTTCATCACTAAGGTGATATAATATCATCACTTAAGTGAAACAATTTACTTGAAGGGAAGATACAACGACTTCGACCGGATGATACACCTTATTCGTCCGGTTGTTGTCATTTGATGAAATGTGAGTATTTTGCCGGACAGTCATCACCTTGGGATGCGTTTTTGGAGATGGAACGGGGCTGAAGGAATATGTAAGCATCTCCGCGCTTCTATATTGTCTCTCTTTTTTTTGTTCTTATATCTTGGGTATAAAAACGAATCATTATGGATTTGGCAGAAAATAGATTTAGAAAAACCTGGGAACGTTTCCTTGAAGTATTAAAGTAGACTGTCATGAAGAATAGATGAAGGATATCTATAGCGATCCTTCATTGCAACTTATTTATATTCAGCAAGTAATGCGCTGATGAAGGATTTGAAGGAAATAATTCCTTCATTGTATCTTGACGTGTGGTTGAGATGGGTGCTAAAACTATCTGTCGGATAAATAGATCAATGTACTAGAATTGACAATTTCCTGATCACTATTTACGCAAATAACTATCGCTTGTTGTCTGTATGCTTTTCGCACGTTTTACTTTTACTTTCTTGCCAAAGTCAAACTTATATATAAGGTTTAAGCACGCTCCTTGATAAGGGGTTTTATTATTTTCTTCTATTCTGCTTAGATTGTTATTGGTAATTGTGGTCAGATTTCTTCTTTTATTCAAAATAGCGTAAACTGATAAATTTATGCAGAACTTTTGATCCAGGAAATATTTGTAAAGGCCGGCATTCATATTGTATACACTGTGATATATTGTTTCGCTTCTACGTGTTCTTCTTTCTGCCATCCTTCTCCACTCTGATATGCGTAATACATTTGGTTGTTGGTATGGTTATTATAATAGTCGCCACCCCATTTCAACCTGGAATGTTTGTTGAGCAAGAAGATATAATTTATTTCTGCTTTCCATAAATCAGAAACAGTTCCGGTGTTGCTACATTTATTATCCTCTTCGTTTTTCTCCGGATACTGATAAAGATAATGGTGATTCAGTTCTTTCGTTTCATCACTTCTCAAATAATCAAGAACTGTTTGCAAAGTATTCTTTCCGTTTTTTGATTTCCAATTATAGTTCAAACTAGCCTGATATATTTTGTCATTCCCTTTCCCTTTACTATGGTAGGAAGAGGTATATTCCTTTTCTGTTTCTTGTGTTTCGGAAAAAGAAGAAGATTTTAGTGTGCTTCCAGCCTGTTTTACCATACAGTTAAGTCCGATGCTTTGCAGGGTAGTTATATCATATAACATGCTGAATGTTTCATTGATTCTTCTTATATTTTTACGGTCTATATTTTGATTTACAATATGGATATTCTGGTGGCTGTTATGGGTTATATTTTCCGTGATGTAAGGATCTCCTGCATTAGAAAGGACCAGATTGTTGTAAAAGTTCCATTTCCCAAGCCGAAGGCTTAATGGAAGACCAAAGCGTTCCCAATGACTATTTCTTTTTCTCATCTCTCCTAGCAAAGAGGGTGAACCATTGCCTCCGCCATCTGCATTTGGTGGAAATATAGGGTATGATACTCATTTCTATACTCATCAGCATGGAAAGGGCTCTCTTTATGTTAATCTTAATACGTATGGACATTATAAAAGATTGTCATGGAATCTTTATGGGAATTATCGGCCTTTCAGCTATGGTGTGAATAACAAACGGAAACATTATGGGTCTGAATCGGAACTGACGGTAACTTGGCGTGTGAACAAACATTTGGGAATTACTGGAAATATGAGGTATTTGTTGGGCACTTTGGGGTATGATTCCACTACGCACGAAGGAACTTATTACAATTTCTCATCCGGCAGGATGAAGGACCGAAGTTTCTGCTTTTCATTAGGATTCAATTATTATATGCAAGGAAAGAATTTCAAATATAGGAATAAGAAGAGTTTGCAGAGTACGGAGCAGGGGATAAAGTTGTGAAATAATTTTTGTTTGATATGTTGCAGGCACGGGATGCGTATGATATTAGAATCGCGGGAACGTTTACGAAGAGCACATGAGGAATGCGCGAAACTTGAGAGTGTCATCTGATGTCATAGTACAGGCTACAGGGCTTCCTGAAGAAGAAATAAAAGCCCTTTAATTGAATTGCAAAGGGTTTGGCCGGAAAGAATAGTTCTATTCGTATTCGTGTTTCCGTTTCGGATTCATCGGAAACCAGCCTTTCAGCACGCGTTCGCGTTGCTCGAATATCTCCTTGATAGTCCAGAAAGAAGAGAAGGAGAAGACACCCAATAAAGAGGAAATCAGGATGTCACTGATAAGCACAGTCCCTATAATGCCTGCTATGCCCAGTACCAAAAATATCCACCAGCACCGTGTACCCCAATAATATTCGGCCTTGACCACGATGGGGTGGAAAAGACCGATTATTAAAAAGGTACAAATGCCGATGGCAATACCGCCTAAATGGTATTCATTCAGCCATTCCATTCTTTCTTAGCTTTGAATGGGTATTTCTTTTTTGATGCTCTGCTCCAGAGAGATCAGGGTCTCGGTAGCCGTAACGCCGGGAATTTCCTGAATCTTTGAGTTCAGCAAGTCCATCAAATGCTCGTTATCGCGTGAATAAAGTTTGGTCAGCATGGTATAGGGACCTGTAGTGAAGTGGCACTCCACAATTTCGGGAATCTTCTTCAGTTCTGCCACTACGTTTTTGTACATGGAACCTTTTTCCAGCTTGATTCCTACGTATGTACAGGTTCTATACCCTAAACTCTTAGGGTTCACATGATATCCTGAACCGATAATAACTCCCAAATCAATTAATCTTTGCACACGCTGATGAATGGCTGCGCGTGAAACTCCACATTCTGCTGCGACATCTTTAAACGGGATGCGGGCATTTTGGGATATAATTTCTAGAATTTGTCTGTCGAGACTATCAATTTTCTCCATAATATACCGATTTTAATGTTATCAATCTGTAAGCAAATATAGGAATACTTTTTTTAATTTATCTACTATTTTGCAAGAAAAAAAACAGGATTTCTTTGAAAAAAAAGTGCAATAAGAGGAGCTAATCACCTATTTTCTTCTCTATTTCGCCGATTTTCCCTCTTCTTTCAAATGAGAAGGTATCGCTATGTGTATCTAAATAGTTCAACAGGAATAGCGATTTTCTTAACAAATATTTTTGTTCTTCGGACTCTTTCAACAAAGCATCCTGATAGAGCAGTTCGGATAACATGTCGATGCGCGTGAGCAATTCCTCGCCACCATAGTTCTGTCCCATCTCGTTCAGTATATATTCCGCATCCTGATCATAATAGAAGGTGGAAGGATGATTGAAGTAGGCACGATAAATGCTTTGAAGTTGCAATTGCAGCTCGGGACCGTCCTTTTTATCTCTTTCTTCTACCAACTTTTCCAATGCTTCGAAAAATTGTTGAAGCAACCGCATAATGTAATCTCTTTGCAGCATGTTAATTGTCCTCTTCGTTTTTATGGGTTAGTGTTACTAATACTTTATCTATCCGGGCTCCGTCCATGTCGACTATTTCCAGTGTGAAGTCATTCCATTCCATGGATTCACCGGTCTTGGGAATGTGGCCTAGTTGTTGCAGGATGAGGCCGCTCAACGTGTTGTAATTATAATCGGGGTATAAATCCTCCATTTCGAAATGACTCAGAAAGTCATAGAAAGAACATTGGCCGTCTATCAACCAGCTTCCGTCCTTGCGGGGAACGATATCGGGGTCTTCCGAGTCACTGGGCAAGGTGCCTACCAGGGCTTCCAGAATGTCCTTCATGGTGATGATGCCTTGCAGACTGCCGAATTCATCACAGATTAATCCGTATTTGATGTTGTGCTGGCGTATTTGTTCCAATACTTTATATACATCCATGTTTTCGTGGAAGTATTGTGCCGGACGGATCACATCACGCAGATTGAATTCGCAACTGTTCAGCTTCCCGAAGAGGTCTTTCAGGTAAACTACTCCGATGATGTTGTCCAGGGTGTTTCCTTGAGTTACAGGGTAAACTTGGTACAGGTGTTGGCATACGATGTCATACAGCTGCTTGTTGTTCATGTCTATGTCAATGGATACGATATCGCTGCGATAGGTCATGATGGTGTTGATACTGCGGTCGCCCAGAGAGAAAACACGGTCCACAATATCCTGTTCCACTTCCTGCACTTCACCGTTCTCGGTTCCTTCGTCTATCATGGATTTGATTTCCTCTTCAGTCACTTTTTCTTCCGCTGTGTTGATATGCAGCAGGTTGAAGATAAGTGAAGTGCTTTTGGCAAGTATCCATACAAAAGGAGAGGCGATGACGGACAGCCAGTACATGGGACGTGCCAATAGCTTGGCAGCACGGGTGGAGGCACTCATGCCAATGCGTTTGGGCACCAGCTCGCCAAAGATAATAGTGAGGTAAGTGACCAGGATGACAATCAGGGTTTGAGCCAATAAATAGGCATATGTGGCGGGTACGCCGGCGTCAGTCAGTATGTTCCCAAAGTCGGTGGCCAGCACGTCACCGGAGTAAATACCGGTCAATATACCAATCAGGGTGATTCCGATTTGGATGGTGGATAAAAACTTGTCCGGGTCATTGGCAAGCTTTAAAGCGATACGCGCTGTAGAGCTTCCATGACGGATATCATTGGACAAACTACTTTTACGCGCTGAGATCAGGGCGATTTCGGACATGGCGAATACCCCGTTTAATAAGATAAGTGCGATAATAATGGCAATTTCCATGTAAGAATTTACGTTTTGTTTTGCTAACAAATGTACTAAGAATTGTGTTTTCTCTTTCTTCTTTTAGATTTAATTAATGAATTATCTGTCATTTGCGCTATCTTTGCGGTGTCTATACTTAGAAAGGAGTAATTATGCATCCGTTGGAACTATTCAAATATTGTCCGAAGTGTGGTTCGCCGCACTTTGAAGTGAACAATGAGAAATCAAAGCGTTGCGCTGATTGTGGCTTTGTGTATTATTTCAATTCCAGTGCCGCTACTGTAGCTTTTATCTTGAATGATAAGAATGAGTTGTTGGTGTGCCGCAGGGGAAAAGAACCGGCGAAGGGAACATTGGACCTGTCCGGCGGGTTTATTGATATGCATGAAACCGGCGAGGAAGGTGTGGCACGCGAGGTGTTGGAAGAAACCGGCTTGCAGGTGGAGGAGGCTGTTTATCAGTTCTCATTGCCCAACACTTATCTTTATTCAGGATTTCTGGTACATACATTGGATCTGTTCTTTCTTTGTAAAGTGAAAGATACCAGCCGGATAAAGGCGATGGATGATGTGGCGGAGTCTTTCTGGCTTCCGTTGGATGAAGTGAATCCCGAAGAATTCGGGCTGGATTCTGTGCGTGAAGGAGTCCGGCGTTTTTTGAAAGAACATAAACTTTAATGATAAGATATGAAAAGAAAAACCTTATTGATGGCCGCATTGATGGGAGGCTGTTCCTTGCAGGGAATGGCGCAGCAGATCACTCCCAAGGATGTGGCAGGTGACAAGGAATATAACCGGGTATGCCGGGAATATGAGTTGAAAGGCGGGGACAGCATGGAGCTGTTACAGGCTTATCTGGACAAATATCCTGATTCCCGCCATAAAAACAGGGTGCTGTCACTGATTGCCTCTGCTTATTTTATGGAGGGAAAATACAAGGAGGCCATTGCCCTGTTCCGGTCGTGTGATCTGGAGGCTTTGCCTGATAAGGAAAGAGATGATTGTGCCATGCGTCTGGCCACCTCTTATCTGAAAGAAGACAACCTGCGTGAAGCGGCTGTATGGTTTACCTTGCTGAAAGAGGTAAGCCCATTGTATCAGGATGACGCTGTTTATAATCTGGCTTATATTGATTATGTGGAGAAACGCTATGACAAGGCGCTGAAAAGTTTCCAGTCTTTGCAGAATGATGCCGTATATGCAGCATTGGTTCCTTATTATATAGGAGAGATTTATTTGGTGAAAGGAAATTATCAGCAGGCCCGTACTGTGGCAAAAGCGTATCTGGAGCAATATCCGGCTAAAAAGGATGTTCCTCAGATGGAACGGATTTGGGGAGAGGCTTGTTTCGGATTGAATGATTACCAAGCGGCGATACCTCCTTTGGAAAGATACCGTGAAAGTGTTTCCCACCCGCAGCGTAAACCTTTGTATGAACTCGGTATGAGTTATTATTATACTGGTGTTTATTCCAAGGCTGCCGCTACTTTGGGGGAAATGGCTTCGGTACATGATGCCTTGTCACAGAATGCTTATCTACACATGGGGCTGGCTTATTTGAACTTGAAGGAGAGGAACAGGGCACGCATGGCATTCGAGCAGGCTGCCAATTTCAGTTTTGATCCGAAAGTAAAGGAACAGGCTCTTTATAATTATGCTTTGTGTATTCATGAAACCTCTTATTCTCCATTTGCCGAATCGGTAACCGTGTTTGAGCGTTTTCTGAATGAGTTCCCGAATTCACCTTATACGGAGCGTGTCAATGATTATTTGATAGAGGTGTATATGAATACCCGCAGTTATGAAGCTGCTTTAAAATCTATAGCAAAGATTGAGCATCCGGGCACACGCATTATGGAGGCCAAGCAGAAGATTTTGTTCCGGCTGGGCACACAGGCATTTGCGAATGCCCGTTTCCAGGAGGCTCTGGAGCTCTTCAACCAATCGCTTGCTGTGGGGCAATACAATCAGGCGACAAAGGCGGACGCTTATTTCTGGAGGGGGGAATCCCAATTATCGTCTGGACCGTTTTCCGCAGGCGGGTAACGATTACCGCTTGTATCTGGAATTTGCCACCAGTAAGAACGGACAGGAATATGGTTTGGCGCTCTATAACTTGGGATATACTTATTTCAAACAGAAAAATTATGGAAATGCGGGCACTTGGTTTACCCGTTTTGTGGACAGGGGAAGTATCAATGAACGCACCATGCAGGCAGATGCCTATAACCGCATAGGTGACTGCAACTTCTATGACCGCCGTTTTGAACAGGCTCGTCAGGATTATGCCCGTGCGGTGGAGATTGATCCGTCACTGGGGGATTACTCTTTGTATCAGGAGGCGTTTGTGCGTGGTTTGCAACGTGATTACAATGGAAAAGTGCAGACGTTGAACCGCTTGATTTCGGATTATCCGGAATCACAATACATGGATGATGCCCTTTACGAGCAGGGACGTGCTTTTGTGCAGATGGAGGATAATGCCAATGCCATTGCCCGTTTCAATATTCTGGTGAAGAAATTTCCGGAGAGCAATGTCGCACGGCGGGCGGCTAACGAGATCGGTTTGCTATACTATCAGGATGACAAGTATCCTGAAGCCATCCAGGCTTATAAGCAGGTCATAGCCGGTTATCCGGGCAGTGAGGAGGCGCGTTTGGCGCAGCGTGACTTGAAATCGATCTATATTGATTTGAATAAGGTGGATGAGTATGCCAATTTTGCTTCAACTATCCCCGGCGGTGCCAACTTTGATGTGAATGAGCGTGACTCATTGACCTATGTGGCTGCCGAAAGGGTATATATGCGGGGTTGAGGTCGCCGAGGCCCGCAACAGCTACCCGTTATTTACAGACTTTCCCCGAAGGTGCTTTCAGTCTGAATGCCAACTATTATATCGGTTTGATAGACTATAATCAGAAAGCTTATGAAAGTGCAGCCCGGCATTTGGATAAAGTATTGGAATATCCCAACAACAAATATTCTGAAGATGCCATGTTGATGGGGGCCGAAATGGCTTATACGGCGAAGGATTATGAAAAAGCCTTGCATATTTACAAGCAATTGAAAGATAAAGCCGCTTCTATGGAGCGTCGCCGGCTTGCAAAAACCGGAATGTTACGCAGTGCGCATATGCTGGGAAATGAGGAAGAGATTATCTTTGCCGCAACAGATTTGCTGGCCGATACTAAACTGGCGCCGGAATTGTCTAACGAGGCACATTATTACCGTGCAAAAGCTTATTTGGATGCCGGCAAGACGGATGGAGCTATGGAAGATTTGAAGGTCTTGGCGAAAGACACCCGTAATGTATATGGAGCGGAGGCCAAATATAAAGTCGCCCAGATTTACTTTGACGGCGGACAAACGGATAAGGCGGAGCAGGAGGTGCTGAATTACATTGAGGTAAGTACACCGCATACCTATTGGCTGGCACGCAGCTTTGTGTTATTGGCTGATGTGTATATGAAGTTGGGGCGTAACTTGGATGCTAAACAATATTTGCTTTCATTGAAGCAGAACTATCAGGCCGATGATGATATTGCCGGAATGATTGAAAGCAGACTGGAGAAATTGAAAACAGAGAATTAAAAATTAAAAAATAAGTGCTGAATATGATAAGTAAGAAATTGTCAATTGTCCATTGTCAATTGTCCATTATATTGGCTTTTTTGCCTCTGTCTGTTGCATATGCGCAGCAAGATAGTACGTTGAACCGCACTGTGGTGGTAGAGAATGAGTATAATCCCAATATCATGGATGCCTCAAAGATTAATGTCCTGCCTAGGGTGGAGGAGCCGGCTGTAATGAAGAAAGGCATAGAATATGCTACAGCCTTGCGCCCTGTTTCGGCCTGGACGTATGAAAGTATGTCTCCTATAACTCGTGAATGGGCTATGAACCGCGCGAAACGTGGATATGTTCGTGCCGGATATGGAAATTATGGGAATGTGGATTTTAAGGCTGGGTATCTGTGGAATATCACCGGAAAGGACCGTCTGAAAGTCGGGGTATCTCTGGATGGCATGAACGGAAAGCTGAAGCATTGGAATGCTGAGGATTGGATATCACGTCTTTATTCTACTGAGTTCCGTTTGGACTATTCTCATGATTTCAGTAAGGTAACTTTGAATTTAGGTGGCGGCCTGCAATCACAAGTGTTTAACTATATGCCTGATTCCGAAATGCATACGGCTTCTGCCAGAGCTACTGATAAACAGCATCATACTTTAGGCGATTTTCACATAGGTGTTTCTTCCAGAGATGAATCGCTTCCTTTGCAATTCACTTTGCAGACCGGATTGAAGTATTTTGGTATCAAATATCCGCTGGATTATTCAGGCAATGCATCTACAGGTAAGGAGAAGATTGTCCACACTGAAGGAGATGTATGGGGCAAGCTGGATAATGAGCAACGGGTAGGTATCCGTTTCGAGATGGATAACCTGTTTTATTCTTCGGACAGTTTAATGGGCAACTATACTTCACTGGGTTTGAATCCTTATTATATGTTGGAAAGTGATGACTGGCGGGTCCGTGTCGGTGCTCATGTGGATTGGCAGTCGGGAGAGGACAGTGGTATTGATGTGTCTCCTGACGTGAAAGCCGAATACTTGTTCTCGGAGAGTTATGTGCTTTATTTACATGCGCTGGGAGGGCGTGAACTGAATGATTATCGCCGGTTGAATGCTTTTTCACCTTATTGGTCTTTAAACGCCCGGATGCCTTCTACCTATGTGCCACTGAATGCTACATTGGGTTTTAAAGCATCTCCGGTAAATGGTTTGTGGTTTAATGTCTTTGGTGGATATCGGATCAGTAAAGATGAGTTGTTTTGCAATCTGGTGGATGCGGACGGGTATTATTTTACTCATTTCTTGCAGGATAAAGCGAAAACCGCGTATGGAGGTGCTGAATTGAAATACGGTTATAAGGACTGGTTTGACGCTTCATTGAAAGGTACATTTTATAGCTGGAAGACAGACAATGAAAATGAAGAGCTGTATTTAGTGACCAAGCCCAAGTTTGAATTGAATTTCTATGCTGAGGCTAAGGTTTTTGAAGGATTGAAGGTTAATTTGGGCTATGAATATGTACAGCGGAAAGAATATGTGATAGAAGAAGGGAATAGCAGCAAGGATTTTGGTTTGGGCAATATCAGCAATTTGAGTGTGGGAGCCAGTTATACTTTCCTGAAAGATCTGTCTGTTTTTGGGCGTGTGAATAATCTGTTGAATAAACAATATTATTATGAGTACGGCTATCCTGCTGAAAAACTGAATGTTCTAGCCGGGCTTTCTTTGGCTTTTTAGTTAAATAGGCACTCGGAAAGGACTTTTTTAAGAAAAAAAAGCAGAAACATACCTTATTATATAGGTGTGCTTCTGCTTTTTTTCTACTTTTGCCCCAAAATAAAATGGAATACATAGTATTATGCAAAAAAATCTAGTAATAGTTGAGTCACCCGCCAAGGCTAAAACCATTGAGAAATTCTTGGGCAATGATTATAAAGTCCTTTCCAGTTACGGGCATATCCGGGATTTGAAAAAGAAGGAGTTTAGTATCGATGTAGAGAATGGGTTTGAGCCGACTTACGAGATACCGGCAGATAAAAAGAAATTGGTAGCCGAATTGAAAGCGGAGGCAAAGAAAGCTGATATGGTATGGCTTGCATCCGATGAGGACCGTGAAGGAGAAGCTATTTCATGGCACTTGTTTGAAGTCTTGGGGCTGGACCCTGAGAAGACCAAGCGCATTGTATTCCACGAGATAACCAAAACAGCGATACTAAAGGCCATCGAAAATCCGCGTGACATTGATGTGAATCTGGTAAATGCCCAGCAGGCACGCCGTATTCTGGATAGAATTGTAGGTTTTGAACTCTCACCGGTATTGTGGAAGAAGGTAAAGCCTGCTCTTTCTGCCGGACGTGTGCAATCTGTTGCCGTTCGTTTGATTGTGGAACGTGAACGTGAGGTGCATGCTTTTGTCAGTGAGCCGTCTTATCGCGTTACAGCAGTGTTTGAAGTACCTGATGTCGATGGAAATGAAGTTGAAGTGAAAGCGGAATTGTCCAACCGTTTCAAGACCAAGGAAGAAGCACAGGCTTTCCTTGAAACTTGTAAGGATGCGCAGTTCTCTATTGAAGATATAACAACCCGCCCTGTGAAGAAATCGCCGGCGGCACCGTTTACTACTTCTACGTTGCAGCAGGAAGCTGCCCGTAAGTTGGGATTTACAGTAGCGCAGACCATGATGGTGGCACAGCGTCTGTATGAAAACGGACAAATTACCTATATGCGTACGGATTCGGTGAACCTTTCGGATCTGGCTTTGAATACCAGCAAGCAGACTATCTTGTCCCTGATGGGAGAAAGATACGTCAAAGTCCGTAAGTTTGCCACCAAGACTAAAGGAGCACAGGAAGCGCATGAGGCTATCCGTCCTACCTATATGGAGAATGAAACGGTGAACGGAACCGGTCAGGAGCAGAAATTGTATGAACTGATCTGGAAACGTACCATCGCTTCACAGATGGCAGATGCGGAGCTGGAGAAAACAACGGCTACTATTGTAATCAGCAACAGTAGCGAGAAATTTATCGCTACCGGCGAGGTGATTACTTTTGACGGTTTCCTGCGTGTATACAAGGAATCATACGATGATGACAATGAGCAGGAAGACGAGGGCCGTCTGTTGCCGCCTCTGAGCAAAGGGGAAAAACTGATAAGAAAAGAAATCCTGGCGACTCAGCGCTTTACCCAATGTCCGCCCCGTTATACGGAAGCCAGCCTGGTACGCAAACTGGAAGAGTTGGGCATCGGTCGTCCATCTACATATGCACCTACCATTTCTACTGTGCAGCAACGCG